>ENA-UESD01001646-UESD01001646.1-human-gut-metagenome-genome-assembly--contig:-NODE-1646-length-17589-cov-59.233725_pt1 | contig 17589 bp, 10 predicted proteins | sample MGYA00242985_ERZ507986 | MGnify/ENA primary metagenome ERZ507986 (study PRJEB26167, sample SAMN06115408) | human gut metagenome | host: Homo sapiens | place: China:Guangxi | collected 2016-04-06... | reverse complement strand
TACTCACACAAGGTTGTTGAGTTGATCAAGATCATGAAGAAGCACAACGGTTAATTCGTTGCCTCTTAACGATTAAGTATATGGCCGTCCAGCATTTTTTCAATGCTGGACGGCTTTTTGTTTTTATAAGTGAGAATTTCTTTTCATTTTATTTTGTTTTCTCAATAATTTCATTTAACTTTGCGGCATGAAATATTCGATGATAACCATATTGGGACCTACGGCGAGTGGTAAGACGAGTCTTGCTGCCGCTCTTGCAGCCAGGATCAATAGCCTGGGTGCCCATTTGTCGGGTACCCCTGCCAAGGGCGCTGAAATCATTAGTGCTGACAGCCGGCAGGTATATCGCGGCATGGATATAGGTACGGGTAAAGATCTGGCTGACTATACCATTCATGGCAAGCAGATACCTTATCACCTCATTGACATCTGTGAGCCTGGTACGAAATATAATCTCTTTGAATATCAGCAGGATTTTTATGATGCCTATCAGGATATTCAGAAGAGAGGGGCTTTTCCGATATTATGTGGAGGTACAGGACTCTATATTGAGTCGGTGCTGAAAGGTTATCATCTCTCACCTGTTCCGCAGAATCCGGAACTCCGTGAGTCATTGGCTCATAAGAGTTTAGAGGAACTTACGCTGATACTGAAGGAGCTGAAGGCGAAAACGGGTTCTAATATGCACAATCGCACAGACGTGGATACAGCACAGCGAGCTATCCGGGCGATAGAGATTGAAAGCTATAATCTGGAGCATCCGATGCCCGAACGTGAACTCCCTGCGGTTGATTCGCTGATTATCGGTGTCAGCATAGACCGGGACGCAAGAAGGGAGAAAATTTCACAGAGACTGAAACAGCGATTGGATGAGGGAATGGTAGATGAAATCAAGGGACTGCTAGATCGTGGTATTCCTGCCGAAAATCTCATCTATTATGGTTTGGAATATAAGTTTATTACAGAATATGTGATCGGTAAGACTTCATACGATGAGATGTATCGCGGTCTGGAAATTGCAATCCATCAGTTTGCCAAAAGGCAGATGACGTGGTTCAGAGGTATGGAGCGCAGAGGCTTTACTATCCATTGGGTAGATGCATTGCAGCCAATGGAGAAAAAGGTGGAGACGGTTTTGGAGCTGATGAGAAGCTAGGCTGCGGCCTGGAATCTGGCTAGGGCGCTGGCATCCGATGGAATCGGATGCAACAGTGGCTGGGCGGAAGTGATATTTTATACAACTTTCAAATTACAAAGAAGAGACAATGGTAAACGAGAATAAATGGGGGCTGCTTTATTGCCCTAGAGGAGGTTGGCGAAGTAACAAGCGCTGGGAAAAAATAGAGAAGGTGCTCAAGCTGCAAGGCGTGGATTACGACTTTGTGCAGAGCGAGAATCAGAAGAGCGTAGAACGGCTCATCAGAATGTTTATCAACAATGGTTATAAGACCATTGTCATCGTTGGTGGAGATTCTGCGCTCAATGATGCCGTAAACTGTCTGATGCAGATAGATCCGAAAGAAAGAGAAGATGTGGCACTGGGTGTTATTCCTAACGGACTGATGAACGACTTTGCCCACTTCTGGGGATTCAGCGACAGCGATATCGAGAAGACGGTGGCGTCGCTGAAAAAACGTCGTATCAGAAAGATTGACCTCGGTTGTATCCGCTATGTGAACAAGAAGGGGGAGAAATGCCGTCGCTATTTCCTCAACTGTATCAATATCGGACTCATCGCCGCCATCATGAACCTGAGACGAAAAACCCATCATATCTTCGGTTCACGTACCCTGTCGTTTCTCTGTTCCTTCATCCTGATGATATTCCAGCGTCTGGACTATAAGATGCATGTGAAAATCAATTCAGATGTTATCAAGCGTAGAGTGATGACGATGTGTATAGGCAATGGAACAGGATATGGACAGACTCCGAATGCTGTGCCATATAACGGACTGCTCGATGTGTCGGTGGTATCTCATCCTAAGACAACCCAGCTCTTCGAGGGAATCTATCTTTTTGTGAAAGGTAAGTTCCTCAACCATAAGAGTGTGCATCCTTACCGTACCCGAGAGGTAGAGGTGCTCAATGCCCAGCATGCCCTGATAGGTATTGATGGCAGATTGATGAATACACCGGTAGGCCCATTCCAGATTACTGTAATTCAGGAGGTTATCAACTTTCTGATACCCGTATAACCGGTATGCCCGTAATAAGGTAATAAAAACGTATAAAGTAAAACATATAAATAAAAAATAGCAGAACTTTATCCGAGTTCTGCTATTTTTATGATTTCTTCTTCCTGTAAGATTTTGATTTTTCTTCCTTCAGTCTTAATGAGTTCTTCTGCCGAAAAGGCTGAGAGCGTACGGATGGCATTGCTCGTTGTCATATTACAGAGATTTGCCAGATCTTCACGACTCAATCGGATGTCAAGAGTTTTTCCGTCTTTTTCTAACCCATAAGAGTCTTTCAGAAATATCAGTCCCTCGGCAAGTCGGGCACGGATATGTTTCTGGGTGAGGTTCACGGTACGGTCGTCCGATTTACCTATTTCCACACTGAGATATTTGATAAAGAAGAAGCCGATGTTGAAACTCTTGGAGAGCAGTTTCATGAGAACTGCCAGCGGGAACTGGGCAACGACGCAGTTTTCCAGCGACATGGCTGCCGTCTTGTATATCTCATCTGCAAAATAGGCTCTGAAACCAAAAAATTCAATCGGTTTGATGACACGGATAATCTGGCTCTTGCCACCGATACCTTCTTTGTATATCTTCACTTTTCCCGCTATGAGACATAGTGCATATTCAGGAGTACCCTCGTTCTTGTAGATGATTTCGTTCTTCTTATACTTCTTGATTTCCAGATGTTCTTTCAGTAAATCGAACTGGTCATCAGTGATGCCTCCCCATAGCTTAGCAATCAGCATTGCTATATTTTCTTTATCGTATTTTCCTCTAGCTGCCATGTGTACAAATCTTTTAAACTGAAAACTGAGTGCAAAAGTAATGCTTTTTCTTGAAATAATCAAGCATTTTTGTCTAAAAATATGTTTTAAAACATAAAAAGGCAATTTTTTCTAAAAATGGCATACAAAAAACTTTGTTATACCATAAAAAAGTGTTACCTTTGAAAGCAATTAATTTAGTCAACAAAAATATAGAACCTTAATATAGATCTATGAGTTATCTAAAATTCGAAAAGGCCCTTATGACGAATCTTCAAGAGTCGTTGCCTAAGGAGTTGTTGAGAACAAATCGCTCGGGTGCATATTCGTGCTCAACGATTGTAGACTGTAATACCCGCAAGTATCACGGATTACTTGTCGTGCCGGTTCCAGAACTGGACGATGAGAATCATGTGCTCTTGAGTTCGCTGGATGTTACGGTAATTCAGCATGGAGCTGAGTTTAACCTCGGCTTGCACAAGTACCAGGGCAACAACTACAGTCCGATGGGCCACAAGTACATTCGTGAGTTTGATTGTGATAAAGTGCCAACTACCCTTTATCGCGTAGGTGGTGTTATCCTGAAAAAGGAAGTTGTATTCCAGCATTATGAGAATCGCATTCTGATTCGCTATACGCTGGTAGACGGCCATTCGGCTACAACCCTTCGTTTCCGTCCTTTTCTGGCTTTCCGCAGTGTCCGTCAGTTTACTCATGAGAATGCTACCGCATCTCGTGATTATGCTGAGGTTGATCATGGCATCAAGACCTGTATGTATGCAGGTTATCCTGATCTCTATATGCAGTTCTCCAAGAAGAACGAGTTTAAATTCTGTCCAGATTGGTATCGTGGCGTGGAATATCCAAAGGAGCAGGAGAGAGGTTATGCTTCTAACGAAGACCTCTATGTTCCTGGCTATTTTGAAATGGATATCAAAAAAGGCGAAACCATCGTCTTTGCTGCTTCTACATCAGAAATCAAGGCGGTCAGCCTGAAGAAGCTCTTCGACAAGGAAGTGGATGAGCGTTCGCCTCGTGACAATTTCTTCCATTGTCTGGTCAATGCGGCTCATCAGTTCCATCGTCGTGAAAAGAACGATGACCGTTATATCCTGGCAGGTTACCCTTGGTTCAAGTGCCGTGCCCGCGATACATTCATCGCTCTTCCGGGTCTCACCCTCTCTATCGAGGAAGATGACTACTTCGAACTGGTGATGAAGACTGCCATGAAGGGATACTACGAGTTTATGGAAGGCAAGCCGGTCAGCGTTCATATTGCTGAGATAGAGCAGCCTGACGTGCCATTGTGGGCTGTCTGGGCTTTGCAGCAGTATGCCAAGGAAACCAGCAAGGAAGAATGCTTCAAGAAGTATGGACAGTTTATCAAGGATGTTATCAGCTTTATCCAGGATAACAAGCATCCGAACCTGAAGCTCGAAGAGAACGGATTGCTCTATACCGATGGTAAGGACAAGGCTGTTACCTGGATGAACTCTACTGCCAACGGCAGACCTGTGGTTCCACGTACAGGTTATATCGTAGAGTTTAATGCTTTGTGGTATAACGCCTTGTGTTTCTGTGCTTCTCTCGCTGCAACAGTAGGTGAAGAAGACAGCCAGCAGAAACTCCTGGCTCAGGCTGAGCTGACCAAGCAGGCGTTCCTCGATACCTTCCTCAATGAATATGGCTATCTCTACGATTATGTTGATGGAAATATGATGGACTGGAGCGTTCGCCCGAACATGATATTTGCAGTGGCTTTCGACTATTCTCCATTGTCGCAAGACCAGAAGAAGCAGGTTCTTGATATCTGTACACGCGAACTCCTTACTCCTAAGGGATTGCGTTCACTCTCGCCAAAGAGCGGTGGATATAATCCTGTTTATGTAGGTCCGCAGACCCAGCGCGACTATGCTTACCATCAGGGTACGGCATGGCCATGGCTCGGTGGCTTCTATATGGAGGCAAGTCTGAAACTCTATAAGCGTACCCGCTTGAGCTTTATCGAACGTCAGATGGTTGGTTATGAGGACGAAATGTCTTCACATTGTCTCGGTACCATCAGCGAACTCTTCGATGGAAACCCTCCATTCGCAGGTCGTGGTGCCATCTCTTTCGCCATGAATGTGGCTGAGATTCTGCGTGCGCTCGAGTTACTTGAAAAATATCAATATTAATAATAGGAGGACTGCTATATGAAAGTTTTAATGTTTGGATGGGAGTATCCTCCTCACGTATTTGGTGGTTTGGCAACTGCCAACTTTGGTATCTCCCAGGGACTTCATGCCCAGGGCGATGTTGATATCACATTGTGTCTGCCTCATCCTTTCGGTGATGAGGACCGCAGTGCCTGCAAGATTGTGGCAATGAACAGTGTGCCTATCGCCTGGCGAGATGTAAATCACGACTATGTGCAGCAGCGCGTAGGCAATATCATGAATCCGGACGATTATTTCCGCTACCGTGACCACATCTATGCCGATTTTAACTATATGCATGTAAATGACCTCGGCTGTATGGAATTTGCCGGTGGTTATCCGTCAAATCTTCATGACGAGATTAACAACTACAGCATCATTGCCGGAGTTGTAGCCCGTTCAGAAGAATTTGATATTATCCATGCTCACGACTGGCTTACATTCCCAGCCGGAATTCATGCCAAGCGCGTGAGTGGCAAACCGTTGTGCATCCACGTTCATGCTACTGATTTCGACCGTAGCCGTGGAAAGGTGAACCCTACCGTTTACGCTATCGAGAAAGACGGTATGGATAATGCCGACTGCATCATGTGTGTATCCGAACTGACCCGCCAGACGGTGATTCACCAGTATCACCAGGATCCACGCAAGTGTTTCGCCATGCACAATGCCGTATACCCATTGAAGCAGGAGTGGCAGGATATTCCACGCCCAAATCATAAGGGCAAGGAGAAGGTAGTAACCTTCCTGGGACGTCTTACCATGCAGAAGGGACCTGAATATTTCGTTGAGGCTGCCAACATGGTATTGCACCGTACCCGCAATGTGCGTTTCTGTATGGCAGGTTCGGGCGATATGATGGATCAGATGATTTATCTCGCTGCCGAAAGAGGCATTGCCGACCGGTTCCACTTCCCTGGCTTTATGCGCGGCAAACAGGTTTATGAATGTCTGAAAGACAGTGATGTCTACGTGATGCCATCTGTGAGCGAGCCGTTCGGTATCTCACCTTTGGAAGCTATGCAGTGCGGCACACCAACCATTATCTCCAAGCAGAGTGGATGTGGAGAAATCCTGTCCAACTGTATCAAGGTAGACTACTGGGATATCCATGCCCTTGCCGATGCCATCTACAGCATCTGTCACAACGAGAGTCTTTTCGATTATCTCTCAGAGGAAGGCAAGAAAGAAGTAGACCAGATTACCTGGGAGAAAGTGGGAGCCCGCATCAAAGACCTGTACCTCAAGACCTTAGGGTGGAAGTAATGGGCAGTTAATAATTAAAAAATAATAATTAATAATTATGAAAACAATTTGTTTATATTTCGAGATACATCAGATTACCCATCTGAAACGCTACCGCTTCTTCGACATCGGTACCGACCATTATTACTATGATGACTACGAGAACGACCGTAGCATCAACGAGATTGCTGAGCGCTCTTATATGCCAGCCTTGAATGCCCTTCAGGAGATGATTGAAAAGAACGGCAAGTATTTCAAGGTAGCTTTCTCGCTTTCGGGTGTGGGTATGGAGCAGTTGGAACTTCATGCTCCTCAGGTACTGGAGAAGCTTCAGCAGCTCAACAATACGGGTTGTGTAGAGTTCCTGGCTGAGCCTTACTCTCACGGACTTGCTTCTCTGGTTAATGAGGCAAGTTTCAAGGATGAGGTGATGCGCCAGTGTACTAAGATTGAGGAATATTTCGGAAAGAAACCTACCGTATTGCGCAACTCTTCGCTCATCTACAGCGATGATATCGGTAACGATGTTGCCAACATGGGATTCATTGGTATGCTCACCGAGGGTGCCAAGCACGTGCTCGGCTGGAAGTCTCCTCACTATGTTTACCATTGCGCCCTGAACCCTAAGTTGAAGCTCCTGTTGCGTGATGTGAACCTGAGCGATGATATCTCTCTGCGCTTCAACAACAGCGATTGGGACGGTTATCCACTCTTTGCCGACAACTATATGAACCGGATTGCTGCCTTCCCAGAGGAGGAGCAGGTTATCAATATCTTCATGGAGCTTTCTGCTCTTGGTATTGCCCAGCCTCTGTCAAGCAACATCCTCGAGTTTATGAAGGCTTTGCCTCAGTGTGCAAAAGACCGTGGCATCACCTTCTCAACACCTACAGAAATCTGCAAGAAGATCAAGTCGGTAGGCGAGGTGAATGTGCCTGATACTTTGAGTTGGGTAGACGAGGAGCGTGATGTAAGTTCATGGTTGGGTAACCCGATGCAGCGTGAGGCTTTCAATAAGCTTTACAGTGTGGCAGACCGTGTACGTATCGCCAACGATCCACGTATCAATCAGGACTGGGATTACCTGCAGGCAAGTAACAACTTCCGCTTCATGACTACCAAGCCAAGCAATGTGGGTCTTGACAGAGGTATCTATTCAAGTCCTTTCGATGCTTTCACTAACTATATGAACATTCTTGGCGACTTCATCAACCGTGTGAACGACCTCTATCCTGCTGATGTTGATAACGATCAGCTGGAGGGCTTGCTTACTACCATCAAGAATCAGGATGAAGAGATAGAGATGAAGGACAAGGAGATTGTCCGTCTTCAGGCTAAGATTGAAAAGATAGAGAAGGAGGCTGAGAAGCACCATGGCGAGAAGCCTGCTAAGGCTGCTCCTGCCAAGAAGGCCGCAGCTAAGCCTGCAGCCAAGAAGGCTCCTGCCAAGAAAACAACAAAGGCAGAGCCTGCAGAAGAAAAGAAAGATTAGAATTTTTAGATTACTCATAAAGATTAATCCCCCTCGCTGCATTGATTTGCAATGAGGGGGATTTTTTTGTTTCCCAAAATATTCTCTGAAATAACGCGTTAGCTGGAAAGCGTTATTTTTCGAAATGAATCCAGTCTACGTCGAAGAAGGCAGCATCGTTCTTCTTGGCTGTGCGGGTGTTGAAGAAACCGAGCTTGGCTCCTATCCACTTGCCTTCACGCACAGTGAAAGGATTGCCTATCTTGGTGAAATTCTTACCATCCAAACTGTAGCTCCATTCAGCGATAGCCTGTATCTGGTTGGCGATACCTTCGCTATGAACCTTCACGCGAAGCCATACATCCTGGGTAGCGATGCGGGAAGAAGGAATATCATCTACGGCATACTTCACGGTGTAAGGTTGAGGCTGCTTGCTGGTCTTGATGGCCACTTGCTTTACCACCTTCTCAGCCTTTCCCTTCTCAGCCTTTTCACAGGTTACATATTGCAAAACAACACCCTCTTCCTTGGTATCAACAAACTTGAGTGCCGCATAGTCCATGCCTTGCATGATCATGCCGGCGCTTTCGCCCAATACCTTATCATTTTCCTTGTAAGCCTCGGTGCGGTTAGGTATGAACTTCACCTTGGCAGTAGCAGTAAAGTTCTCGGTAGGGAGTTTCTGGAGCAGGAGGTTTGGCAAATCATACAGGTTCTTTACATCTTCAGCCTGCTGCACACCATAGAGACGCAACTTGGAGTTCTTGGCATCACAGAAGTACCAGTACTGACTGTAAGGACCGTTCCACTGCCATTGCAGACCTAAATCTACGCTGTTGAAATCATCCGATTCCTTAGGCTGGAAGTTACCGCTTGATGGCAGGTTTGGCTTCTTCCATTGCTGAACAGGGTCACCGCAGCCGTCGCCATCCTTGTCGTCTCCGATAACGAGCCAGTCGTTCACCCATTTGGCTGGTTGCAGATGCACCACACGACCATAAGCGTGCTTATCCTGGAAGTGGAGGAACCAGTCTTCGCCGTTCTGGGTATCTACCCATGCACCCTGGTGAGGGCCGTTTACCTTCTTGTTCTTTCCCTGTGCCATACCCACATACTCCTCGTAAGGACCGTATGGATTCTTGGAACGCAGTTCTACCTGCCAGCCATACTTCACTCCTCCCGCAGGACTCATGATATAATAATATCCGTTGCGCTTGTAGAATTTCGTACCCTCGATGGTAGGTTGGTCTTCATGACCGTCATATACGATGCGTGAAGGACCGATAACCTTGGTGCCGTCAGGTGACATCGGAGCTACGAAGAGCACCGATTTGATGCCGGCTCTTGAACCTGCGCAACCATGCGAAAGATAAGCCTTGCCGTCTTCATCCCAGAGAGGGCAGCAGTCAATAAGACCTTTTCCCTTCATCACCCAAGTGATAGGTTCCCATGGACCACGAGGATCTTGTGTCTTGGTCATGAAGAGTCCCTGGTCTGGGTCGCCGCAATAGATGTAGAACCATCCGTCATGGTAGCGGATAGAGGGTGCCCACGCATAGTTGCCATGCTGAACCTTCTTGCGCCAATCCAGTTCGGTTCCCTGGTATTCAGGCAAAACAGGATAGTCATCGAGTAGGGCTGCACCGATAATCTCCCAGTTTACCAGGTCGGTGCTGTGCAGAATCTGCAAGCCTGGGAAACACTGGAAGGAAGAGGAGGTCATATAGTAGTCATTGCCCACACGGCATACGTCTGGGTCTGAGTAGTCAGCGTCAATAACCGGGTTGCGGTACATTCCGTTCTTCAGGTTCGGATTCCATGTCTTTGATGTTGCCTTCTGGGCGTTTATCCCCATCGCTGTGAGCGGAGAACTCAAAGCGATGGTTGCGAGAACGCATAGGAGTGAATGAGATTTTATTTTCATTGTTACCGATGTTTAAATGAATTATTTAGCTACGTATTTCTTGTTGTTGTAGATATAGATCCCTTTTTTGAGACTTTGCAGGTCTTCTGCCTTGGCATTGAGTTTTACCATGCGACCGCTGAGGTCGTAAATGTTGTTATTGTTTACCTTGGCGATGGCAGCAATTGGCTGAATGCCTGTAGAAGTCTCTGTATAGAGAGTGAACTGCAAGATGCACTGCTTTACCTTTGGAGTAAAAGTAAGCGTGTGCTCTACAGGTGAATTAAACTCCACCGTATAGTTCTTCACGCTCTTGTCCATCGGGAAAATATAGGTGTCAGCATCATAGCTTGTACCGTTGATCTCACCGATATAGGCATCAGCAGTATCATAGTTGTTACGGCCCTCAATATCCATCTTGGTAATCTTTACACCATCAGGAATGATAATGGTGTATTGGTTGGCGCTAAACTTGATATAGTTGGTACCAGAACCAGTATCGTATGTCTTTCCCTTCTCATTGCTGATAGCGAAGCCGTTGCTGAAAGAACCGGCTGTCTTATCCGTCAAAGTTTTTGAGTTTAATGTGAAAGGACCCTTGGTATCAGTAACGGTTGAACCTGTAGACGTAGCATCACACTCGTCTGTCCAAGTAGAATCAAACTTCTTGAGCCAGATTGAACCGCTGCTGACGGTAATCTTAGAGTTGTTCTTGAACACGAGATTATCTACGAAGCGGATATCGATACCCTTTTTTGCCGAAATCTGCACGTTGTCGAGTGTTACATTCTTGATATGGCTCTCAGGACGGCCAATCAGGAAGATGGCTTTGCCATCGCAAACATCTGTTGTCTTCACGTTCTGAAGCAGAATGCCGTTGTAGGTAGGGGTAGTACTATCAAGAGCTCTGGCATTTGCCTTGTCTACGGCAGGATCGCTGTTGTAGTTCTTGTCGTAGTAGCAATCGATAGAGAATGGGTTCTTAACCTTGGTCATGGTGAAGTTGGTGAACTTCCAGTCCTCCTCGCCACCGCCACGCAGTGTACCATTGCTGTTGATACCCGTCTTCATGCGGATACCGGCAGTTGTACCATTCATGGTGATGTTGTCGAACCATACATGCTTGATGTTTTTGGTGAAACTACCGATAGAAGCACCATGTCCTGTACCAAAGTCGCAGTTCCAGATATGGATGTACTGTGCATCATTGTCACAAACGATATTGTCATCGCCGTTGCTGATGTTACAGTTGTAGATATTAACGTATGGACCCCAGATAGAGATTCCATCTGTGTTATGCGATGCCTTTCCCTTGCCAGCTTCAGATGAAGGTTCACTGATGGTTACATCATGGATGGTAGCATGGCTAGCCTTACCGCTGTTGCTGATGGTGATGTTTACACCCGGAGTATTCTGAATCTTGAAGTTGCGGAGCAGGAAGCGCTTGCCCTGCTCGAAGCGGATCATTGCACCAGGATTGAAGGTTTCACCATTCTCTCTTGCGAGCCACCAGCGTGCACCCTGACCGTCGATGACTGAAGTTTCACCTTCACCCTCGATAACAATGTCGGTAACGTTCTTGCCCTTGTTCTTTCCGCCGATGAAGACAATCTTATTGTTTGGCGCCTTGCCGTATTCCACGAGCTTCAATGTGGCACCTGCGCTGAGGTGAAGGATGGTCTTCGACTTGATGCTGAGTACCTCGGTCTTGCTGGTCATCTGGTCTGTGCTACCAAACATCCATGTACCGGCAGGAATCACGACCATACCACCTGTTGCAGGCACTGCATCAAGCGCTTTCTGGATAGCCTTGGTGTTATCTGTAGCAGATGTAGAGGCACCATAATCTTTGATATTAAATGTGTTTGCCGAAGTGATGGCAGGCAACTGTGGCAGTTCTACGGCAGTCCATCCTCCAGGAGTGTTCTGTGCGTTCTGCTCGGCTGTGATACCTGCGAAAGTTTGTGCTTTAGCGAACATTGGCAGAGCCATGAGCGCAGCCAGCACGGCTGTCTTAATGATTGATTTCTTCATTTCTTCTTAGGTTTATTTATTTTATTATTATTGTATTCTATAAGATTTTCTGCAAAGTTACGATATTTTTGCTTACCGCATGCAGATAGTGGGCGAAAAACTACGAAAACGATTACGTATACCTTGCCGATAGAACCAAAAGAAAGACCGTATCCATCAGGAATTATCTCCCTAGAATACGGTCTTAAACCTAATGATTAACGTATGTCCTGATAGGTTTTCTTATCAACATAATGACTTTGATTAGTAACCAGGATTCTGGTCGGCTAATGTCAGTTGGTCATTGGCATCAATAGCAGCCTGTGGGATAGGGCGAAGAAGCTTCTTGCCGATATACTGGGCAGCCTTGTCTCCCATCTCATGGTTATATTTGGTGCAACGTGTTACCAGGGTCTGTGTTCTGCGAAGATCCATCCAGCGTGCCTCATTACCGAAGTTCTCGCATGCATTCTCATCAAGGATGTCATCGATAGTAATAGTTCCTGTAAGTGCAGAAAGACCAGCGCGCTGGTGAACCTCATTGAGTCGTGCCAATGCCTTAGGATTATCACCAGCCTTCAGATAAGCCTCAGCTGCTACGAGATACATCTCTGGCAAAGTGATGATATGGATGTCGCGATAGCAGGTGTTCTTCTCTGTCTTAGCAGTCTTGCTGTCGTCAAACTTCTTGCATGGACTGGAACCATATACCAGTTGCTGGTTATCGTAATATTCCATATCTCTGCCGTCCATATTCTGTGCTTCCTTGCTCTGTGTATCCATCGGAATGCGATAGGTGTTTGCTCTGTTGGCTGGGTCTTTAGCCTTCCATGCAGCAAAGTCGGCATCGGTCTCATACCATGCAGAATAGTAACGAACTACAGGATAACCCTTTAGGCTCTCACCATTCTTATACCATGTCCAGTAGCCGGTACCTGCAGCATTTCCCTTGTTCATATCTGGCAATTCCTTCATAAAGGTAGCATCGTAACGCAGGTCGCCTTTCTGGAAGCAATGCAAGGCATAGAGGGTTGGTACATAGCTGGAGGTTGTAGCCTTGATAGGATCTTCGTTTCCACCCAGATAGTTGCAGTAGTAGCCGCTCCATTCTGTACCACCTGATGTTGTATTGTTGGCTGTAGCCAAATCATATTCCACATCCCAAAGGAACTCTTCGTTGTCATCGCCCGATCCGTCTGCCTTCCAGAGCTCGGCAAATGGGGTAGTCAGTCTTCTGCCCGCAATCACCTCATCGGCAAGGGTTGCTGCCTTGGAGAAGTATTCCTGCTTGTTGAGGTCCCATGCAGCAGAAAGGTAGGTCTTGGCAAGGATAGCCTTGGCTGTTTCCTGGCTGATTCTGCCGCCACCCTTGGTTGCTGTAGAAGTCTGGAGCACATTCTTGCCGATAACATCTTCGAGTTCGCTGATGATATAGGCATATACATCTGCAGCAGAAGACTTCGGATATCCTGTGCCTGCTGTGGTAAGGAAGCCCTTCATGATAGGCACACCACCGAAGTTGTTTACCAGGAGATAATACTCGTAAGCAGCCAATACACGGGCTTCGCCTACAAGCTGCCCCTTAGTCTTTTCATCAACTTGGGCTGTCTGTGCATAATATGACACAGAGTTGGCTGCACGGATACCTGCATAGAGGTAAGTATAGAGATTCTTGATATCCGTATTTTCTGGAGTCAAGGTCTCGTAAGTATTCAATGCCTCGTTCATCTTGTTACGGCCATCGGCATACATGTCTGTACCTGCTGAGAAACAGCTAGTGAACAGAGGAGCTGCATAAACGTTTTGTAGATGCTGATAGGCATCATTGACGAGGCTGTTGAATCCCTCTTTTGTTGCAAAAGTCTGTTTATCAGTTACATTCGACTTGTTGCTAGCATCCAGGAAGTCGCTGCAACTTGTCATGGTTCCCATGCAGCAGGCCGCCAGTGCTACGCTATATAATATCTTTTTCATAATTGTTTACTTCATTTAATGAGATTAGAACTTAAGATTTACACCAAACTGGTAGGTTACAGATGATGGACCGCCATTCTGCAGATTCTGTGATGCCCACTCTGGGTCGAAGCCCTTGTAGTTGGTGAAGCAGAATGGGTTCAGAACGTTTACATAAACACGGAGATTTCTGATACCAGCCTTGCTTACTACGCTCTTAGGCAATGTGTAACCCAGGGTAATGTTCTTAACCTTGGTGAAAGAGGTCTTCTGATACTGGAAACCTTCTCCCTTGGCTGAACCCTTGTCGCCGAAGTAACCACCCATAGATGCATCGCTGTTGTTTGGATAAGGATACTTTCCGTAGTGGGTCTCTGTAGCGGTTGTAATCTCACCTGTAGCATGATCGATGATTGGTGCTCCCTTTGGTATGTAGAAATCCAACTTCATGTGGGCATTACCACGGTCGCCATACTTCATATACTTCTCATGGAAGTAGCTGCGTGACCAGAATCCGCTCTTGGTATAGAACATGATAGAGAAGTCGAAACCCTTGAAGTAAACATTGGTAGAGAAACTACCTGTCCAGCGAGGATCTGTGCAGCCATAAATCTGCTTATCGTTGTCGTCAATCTTACCGTCATCGTTCCAGTCGTTTACGGCTACCTGACCTTCATACCACTTATACTTAGTGCCATACTTCTCGTAGAATTCCTTCAGGGTATAATGCTTGTCACCATTCATGGTGTGCATGGTTACACCCTTGTCGGTGATGACATCGGTATGGGTATAGTCACGGAGTACGTTCAGTGGCTCGCCGATAAACCAGTTGTTGGCTACCTCATCAACCTTACCGTTACTCAACTCCTTAATCTTGTTCCAGTTGCGGGCGAAGTTTACGTTCGCACTCCAGGAGAAGTCTTTCTTGTTGATGATGTTAAAGTTCAAACCGAGTTCTATACCTCTGTTTTGGACAGAACCTACATTGAAGGTTGAAGTCTTCTCACCAGTTTCTATAGGCACTGAACGTGACATAATCTGACCATCAGAAAGACGGTTGTAGAAGTCGGCTGTTACATTGATGCGGTTTTTCAGGAAACTCAGGTCGAGACCTACATCAAATTCCTTCACCTTCTCCCAGATGAGTTCTGTATTTACCAATCCGTTAGGATGATAACCCTGTACCTCTTTGCCATCTATGGTTACATAAGATGGACCTGTAGCAGAAGCGATAGTTACATAGTCACCCACATTGTTGTTACCTGTAACACCATATGACAGACGGAGTTTAGCATTGTCTAACCAGTTGTTGAACTGCTTCATCCAAGCTTCATCAGAGATACGCCATGCTGCAGCTACAGAAGGGAACCAGCCCCATCGGTTGCCGTCTGCGAAACGTGAACTGCCATCGGTACGGAGTGTAGCTGTAGCCATGTAACGACCCTTGTAGGAATAGTTGGCACGGAAAGCAAATGACTCCAATGATGACTCAGTATAAGAAGAGGAGAGCGTTTTGTCGCCGCTGGCTGTTCCCAGGTTGTGGAATGTAGTATGGTCGCTGGCGATACCCTTGCCTTCTTCGTACTGATATTCTGTGTTACTCTTGTACAGTGAGAACAATGCCATGGCACCAACGGTGTGGTCGCCAAATGTGCGGTTGTAGTCAAACTGGTTGTCCCACGTCCAGTCTACACGGGTTGTATTGGCTACTGAACCGAAGTTGGTCTTGTTCTTCTGGTAGTAAGTAGAACCTACATCGTTACCCTCGTTCAGACCTGTTGCATAGAAGATGCCCTGACGCTTGTGAGAGTAGTTAGGAGAGAAGGTGGTTGTAAACTTCAATCCCTTGATGATGTTGGCACGCAGGTAGAAGTTACCCATCAGTCGGTACATCTTGGTCTCGTCGGTGTAGTTGCCGTCATTCAAATCGATGAGCGGGTTATATGTAGATGTAAACTGTGCATCTGAACCAAAGGCTGCCTTTGCTCCCGGGTTAGGAATCAGGTTGCCATCTGCATCTGTTGGAGATACGAATGGGTTAAAATAGAATGCATTCACGTATGGAGAATAAGTACCATCAGTACATACATCCTGGGTGCGGCTCATTGACATGTTGGTAGAGAAACCTGCCTCGAATATCTTGGAGAGCTTGGCATCCATTGCTCCCTTGAAGTTGAAACGCTCATAGTCGTTGCCTTTGAATACGTTCTCTTCTCCCTGATAACCCATACCTACACGGTAGTTTACCTTTTCTGTAGCACCGGCAGCACTGATGAAGTGGTTTTGCTGGGCGGCTGTGCGGGTAACCATCTTCTTCCAGTCGTAACCGTCGAAACTTGGATCCATCATCAGGTCATAAAGTTTGGAGTCTTTGTAGCTGGTTGCTCCCTTGCGGGTCAGGAAGGCAGAATTCAAGTCGGTATTCTTGATGATGTAGTGTGGATGTCCTTCGGCATCAACACCCTTGCGGCTAGAGCCATCGTAGCTCTTACCATCGAGCGTGGTATATCTGGCAAAACGATAATCCATGAACTCGTTGGCATCCATAAACTCAGGCATGCGCGCCAACTTCTTGATGCCATAATATCCGTCATAAGAGATGGTTGCCTTCTGTGCCTTGTCTGCACCCTTGCTGCCCTTGGTGGTAATCATGATGACACCGGCAGAGGCACGGGAACCATAGATGGCGGTAGAAGATGCATCTTTCAATACGTCGATGCGGTCGATATCATCAGGATTGAGGAAGTCCATGTTGTCGCAAACTACACCATCGATAACATACAATGGCTGTGCCTGCTTGTTGATAGAAGCCTGTCCACGAACCTGAATATTGAAGCCTGCACCTGCGCGGCTACCAGACTGGGTGATGTTGACACCTGGAACAGAACCCTGCAAAGACTCTGCAAGATTGGTAGTACCACGAGCGGCTATCTTTTCTGAGTTGACAGATGCGATAGAACCAGTTACGTCGCGTTTACGCATAGTACCATAACCAACGACAACGACCTCGTCAAGGGCTGCATTGTCATCTTCAAGTACGATGTTCCATGTTTTCTGACTTCCTACTTTTACTTTCTTAGGCTTGCAGCCGATGTAGCTGAAAGTCAAGACCGCATTAGGGTCTGCGTTCTGAATGGTAAACTTACCGTCAAGGTCGGTGATGCCACCTGCTTTGCCATTCTGGTCAGTAATGGTTACACCAATCATTGGGTCGCCATTAGCATCCTTAACGGTACCTTGGATTGTTTTCTGCGCAAAAGCGAGGAAACAAACCGAACTCAAGGTCAGTGCCATGCTGGCACGTTTCAGTTGTTGATACATAACGATGTTTGTTTTGTAGGTTATTATTATATCTTGTTAAGTTTCTCTGGTCTAATTGAACTTACTAGCGATTAGTTGTTGTCGTGTTTGATTCTCAATAGATCATAAGGAATCTTCGATTTTTGGTTATAATCTTAGATTTCTGCTACAAAGGTAATTAAAATTTTTAAATGTTGAATAAAATAAATGAAAAATCTAACGTAAACGTTTTCGGAAGTGTTGTTTCTACAATATTGTCTTTTCGTCGGATTGATTCAGGCGGGTAAGTGAGCCCTACGTAACGTTTACTGAGGCTTTTTTGAAGTTCAGATGAGGCTTACTTGATGGGGCAGGAGTTAGCAGAAATTACATCACGACGTATCTGTTGCTGCGTCGTGACGCACTGATTGCTACGTCGTGACGCATCAGAAGCTGCGTCGTGACGTAATTTCAGCAGCCCCAGGGCAAGCGGAGCCGCTTACGCTGATGAAACCATGTTCTTCATTGCGCAAGTTCATACGTTTCATTGAGCCGATACATCCGACTGCGCTGGCTTGAA
>ENA-UESD01001621-UESD01001621.1-human-gut-metagenome-genome-assembly--contig:-NODE-1621-length-17834-cov-8.837698_pt1 | contig 17834 bp, 20 predicted proteins | sample MGYA00242985_ERZ507986 | MGnify/ENA primary metagenome ERZ507986 (study PRJEB26167, sample SAMN06115408) | human gut metagenome | host: Homo sapiens | place: China:Guangxi | collected 2016-04-06... | reverse complement strand
TCGCTGACACGGCTTTCCAAATCTTCAAGGGAGTAAATGCCGTTTGCCCGGAGATAATTGAAAGTCTCGTTCATCTCTTTTAGGTTGCTGACCTTGCCTTTCTGCGAATATGCCCCGGCTCTGCGCTGGGTGTAATAGGCGTTCAGCAGAGAAACAAGGTCGGGTGCCTGCGGCTTGGCAAGCTCCGCTTTTGCTTCGGCAATCCAATCAAACAGGAGAGCGATTTTCTTCTTAATGTCCCGGATAACGGCATTGGTGGCTTTGATCCAGCGGTTGAACTCGCCTTTCTCGGTGCGTATGCCTTTCTTCTCCATTGCCCGGACGGTTGCGCCTTCATGGATAGTGGGAAGTAAATCCACGCCTTGCCGTTCATAGCTGCGGTGGTCGATACGAACATCAATACCTTTTTCCGCAAACTTGGCATTGCACATCTCCGCCCATGCTTCACGCCAATGTTCCAGCGTTTCGGGACTGCCCCAGTCGGTAGTGGGAACGGCGTTGAAAACAAACTCTCCGTTCTGGTCCCGGATACGGTTGCCGTCCTCGTCCAGCTCATACACCCGGCGTTGCTTTAGTCCCCATTTGCCGTTCTGCTCGATGGGGCGGATGGGGCAAAGCACATGAAAATGCGGGTTTGGTATGCCGCCGTCCTCCCGGTCTGGCTGGTGTACGGCGAAGTCAACCACCATGCCACGGCTCACAAAGTTCTCCAACAAAAATTGCCTTGCAAGAGCGATGTTTTCCTCAAGGGAAAATTCATTCTGCAAGGCAATGTCAAAGCTGTATGCAAGCTGGGCGTTCTTTCCACGCTCGGCTTTTTCCACGGCGTTCCATAGGGTCTGGCGGTCTGCGTATTCTGGCGGTGCATGGGACGGCAGGAGAATGTCAGAGCAGATCACGCCGCCCTTGCGGGTGTAGTCGCTGTATTCGCCGTAATACTCGCTATACAATCGCTCCCCGGCACGGTAGGCGGCAGAAGCAATAGCGGACTGTCCTGCGCTTCGCTTAGTCTGCGTGACGCTCAGATGAAATAGTGCCATCGGCTTTCAACTCCTTTTCTCTGTTCGCTTGGTTGGTGTGAGTAATCGCCATGTGACGGACGGCTCGCTGGACTTCGGACAGAGAAAAGATGTGTTCCATCAGCTCTGTCATTTCGGTGCGTGTGAGATCTTTGACCTCCGGGGCAAGGCTCTCAATCGTTCCGCCCAGATTGCAAAGGCGGTGGGTGCGTTTCTTTCGCTCGCCCTGTTCCAGAAACTTCTTTCGGTTCTCCAGACGCTCCAGCTTGTGCTGTTCCTGTGCAAGCTGCGTCTCAGCTCGGTCCTTTTCGGCTCGGAGTTCAATGGTTTTCGGTCGAAACAGGCAGGATTTTTTGCTATAATTTTGGAAAACGTGTAACCTGACTGCCCCAAAGGGTGCTTATATGGGTGAAGGCCCTTCAATCGAAACCGGAAGGAGATGAACGCCATGGATGACCGCGGCATCGTCGCGCTGTACTTGCGGCGGGACGAGACAGCCATCTGGCAGACCGCTGAAAAGTACGGCCACCGCCTGCGGGCGCTGGCCTACGGAATCGTCAACGACTTGCAGACCGCCGAGGAATGTGAAAATGACACCTACATGGAGGCATGGCACACGATCCCGCCCCACGAGCCAAGCGACTACTTCTACGCCTTCCTCGCCCGAATCACCCGGCACATTTCCCTGAACTGCTGCCGTGACCGCAGCCGTCTGAAGCGCAGTGCTTTTATCTGTGAGCTCAGTGCGGAAATGGAGCAATGCATCCCGGCACCTGATGACAGCTCGTGCCGCATGGATGATCTGGCACTTCGGACGGCCATCAATGACTTTCTCGGCAAACTGGATGAGGAAAAACGGAACATCTTCGTCCGCCGTTACTGGTTTCTGGATTCCGTGGCCGACATTGCCAAGCACTATGGCATATCCGAAAGCAAGGTGAAAACAACGCTGTTCCGCTGCCGTAACCGGCTGCGGGAGTATCTGAACAAGGAGGGTTACACAGTATGAGAGGAAACGAACTGTTAGATAAGATGGAACTGATCGACCCCGCCTATATTGAAGCGGCGGACACCGCGCCGAACAAGCGGAAAAGCGTCTGGGCGAAGTGGGGAACGCTGGCAGCCTGCCTCTGCCTGGTCTGCGTGCTGGCCGTCCCCGCCATGGCGGCCTTCAGTCCGGCATTTTATGAGCTGCTGTACGCTGTCACCCCCGCCACGGCCCAGTTCTTCAAGCCGGTGCAGCGGTCCTGCGAAGACAACGGCATCCGCATGGAGGTGACGGCGGCTTACATCCACGAGAATACCGCCGAGATCTATCTCTCACTGGAGGACCTGACAGGAACGAGCTTCGATGAAACGGTGGACCTTTTCGACAGCTATCGGCTCCACACGCCCTTTGACTGCACGGGCCACTGCCAGTTGGCCAGCTACGACCCGGACACCCACACCGCCACATTTCTTGTGACCCTTGAACAGTGGGACCGGCAGAGCATCGAGGGCGAGAAGCTGACGTTTTCCGTCCGAAAGCTGCTGAGCGGCAAGAAAAGCTGGGAGGGCATTTTGGACGGTGTGGACTTGGGTGGCAAACTAACCTCTGCCGTACAGACGGTCCAGCCCCGGGGCCTGAGCGGGAATCTGGTTGGCTCTACTGCCAGAAAAGAGGTCACGGTGCTGAAACCGGGTGACGCGATCGTGTCTCCCGTGGACGGTGTGACCCTGACGGGGATCGGCTATGCGGACGGACGGCTCCATGTGCAGGTGTACTACGCGGACATCCTCAAAACGGACAATCACGGCTCTATTTCTCTGGTAAACCGGGAGACCGGCGAGCAAATTGAGTGTGACGGTTCGGCGGCCTTCTTCGATGATGCGGGGACGGGCAGCTATGAGGATTATGTGTTCACCGGTATTGCGGCCGACGCTCTTGGCACTTATGCGCTGTACGGGACGTTTGTCACGTCCGCTGGGCCTGTGGAAGGAAATTGGAGCGTGACGTTCCCGTTGGAGAACACCGCGGACAACTGAGGAACCGAGCGTACCCAAACCGGTTTCTTCTTCATTCTTCTGTTTCACTGTCCTATAGCGGCAAAAATCCGGCGCTGAAAAGCGTCGGATTTTTTGTGGGAGAAAGCCCATGCTTTCCGGAGACTGTGGAGGGGGCAGCAGGCGCAGACCGCTTCTGCCTCGTCACCCTCACGAAGGGTGAAGCAAACCCCGCTCCTTTCACCAGGACGCAGTTCCCTGTGCTGGCCGTCCTGCCCGGCCTCGGCTGTTTGACAGGCCGGATAAAGGCGTTCCTTCCGTAATTTTACGGCCGGAAAAGGCAGAAAAATACGGATGATGTTTACACTTGCGGATAAAATCGGTATAATTACATGCAAACCGAAACCATTATAGACAAAGAAGTCTGTTGAAGCGCATCGGAGGGCGAAACCATGCCGAAACCGAAATGGAATCTGAATACCATTTACATATCCGAGCGGCTGCAGGAGAGCCTGCGGCCCATCTCCCGCTGCGCCATGACCACCGTGGTCGCCCCCATGGGCTACGGAAAGACCACGGCAGTGGACTGGTATCTGGAGGAGCGCGCCAAGGCGGAAACCCTGAAAATGATCCGCATCAGCGTGTACTCCGACAACCTCGCCATCTTCTGGAAAAGCGTACAGGAAGCGTTTTTCCGGGCCGGGTTTGACATTCTGCGGGACTATCCCTGTCCTACAGACGCCGCTGGCGGCGGACTGCTGGTGGACGATCTCTGTCATGCGCTGGCAGATGAGACGCCCTGCTATCTCTTCATCGACGATTTTCACCTGCTGACCGACAAGCGCGCCTCGCTGTTCCTCTGTATGCTGGCAAACCGGCTGCCTTCAAATGTGCATCTGATCGTTGCCAGCCGGGACCGTTTTCTGCCCGCTGCGGAGGCGGTGCGGCTTGGGGCCAAAGTGTATCAGATCGGCACGGAGCAGCTGCGCCTTAACCACACCGAGCTGGCCGTCTATGCCCACCGCTGCGGCACAGAGCTTTCCGACGCGCAGGTGGAGAGCCTTCTCTATTCCAGCGAGGGGTGGTTCTCCGCCGTTTATCTGAATCTGCGCACGCTCTCCGAGCGCGGCGTACTGCCCAGCCGCCATTCCGACATCTACGCCACCTTTACCGCCGCCATGATCGATCCGCTGCCGGAACCGCAGCGGGAGTTTCTGGCGGTCATGGGGCTTGCCGATGAATTTACCGTCGAAATGGCGCAGTATATCACAGGCGATGGGGACGCGGGGCAGATCCTCTCTGCGCTGACGGAGCAGAACGCCTTTGTCACGCGCCTGCAGGACGGCGCTACCTATCGCTTCCACCACATGATGAAGGAGTGTGCAGAGCGCAGCTTTCAGGCGATGCCGGTGGAAACGCAGCAGCGCTATTGGGAGCGCTTCGGCCTGTGGTATGAGCAGCACCGGCAGTATCTCCACGCCCTCGCCGCTTACCGGAAGAGCGGGAATTATGATGCGCTGCTGCGGGTCATCCGCAGCGATGCGGGCATCCTGCTGGCGTCGCTGAAGCCGGAGGATGTGCTGACGGCGCTGGATAACTGCCCCGCCGAAACGCTGAAGGCCTACCCCTTTGCCATTCTGGTGCTGATGCGCCGGATGTTCACCTGGCGGCAGATCCCGAAGATGCTGGAGCTGAAAGCCCTGCTGCTGACGGCCATCGGAGAACATCCGGAGCTGTCCGCAGAAGAGCGCGGCAACCTGCTGGGGGAATGCGACCTCATTCTGAGCTTTCTTTGCTACAACGACATCAGCGCCATGAGCCGCCTGCACCGCAGCGCCAGCGCGCAGATGTCCCGCCCCGCCATCAGCATCCAGTCGAGCGGCGGCTGGACCTTTGGCTCACCGTCCGTTCTGATGATGTTCCACCGTGCACCGGGAGCGATGGAAAGCGAGCTTGCGGAGATGGACGAGTGCATGCCCCATTATTACAAGGTCACGAATCACCACGGGCAGGGCGCGGAGACCATCATGCGCGCCGAGGCGCTGTTCTGTCAGGGGCGCTTCACGGATGCCCACATTGAACTGGAGCGGGCCTATGCACAGGTGAAGGACAACGGACAGATCAACATGGCGCTGTGCTGCGATTTTTTGTCGCGGCGGCTCTCACTGTATACCGATGTGGAGCAGCGGTACACCTTCGAGGAGCGGTACGCGGACCTGCTGCGCTATCACGACGCCTCGTGGATCAACCTCTGGAGCGCTGCCAGCGCCTACTACCATGCTCTGCGAGGTGAAACGGACAAAATTCCGGAGATCTTCTCCCTGCACCGCCTCTCCGATATCAATATGCTCGCGCCGGGCAAGCCCATGATGGAGATGATCGAAAATCAGGTGTATCTTGCTCAGGGCGCTTATGCCAAGGTCATCGGACACAGCGCGCAGCTGCTGGCGGTGTGCGAGGCCATGCATTACGCACTGGTAGCCCTGCACGTCCGCATCCAGACAGCGGTAGCCTATGAACACCTGGGAAAGAGGGAGGAAGCCCGCGCATGGCTGGGGAAGGCCCTCTCTGGCGCCGCGCCGGACGGCCTTGTGATGCCGTTCGTGGAAAACTATGGCTATTTGGAAGAAATGCTGGCGCGGGAACGGAAAACTGACCTGATTGCAAAGATCACCGCGCTTGGCGAGACGGCAGGGGCGCGAAACGCGGCGAGTGCCCACCCAGCGGCCTTTGACGCGCTGACGCCGCGGGAATTTGAGATCGTGGAGCTGATGGCGCAGCGGCTTTCCAACCGCGAGATTGCGGAAAAGCTCTACCTCTCCGAGGGCAGCGTCAAGCAGTATGTGAATCAGATCTATTCCAAGCTTCATATCGAGGGCGATACCCGAACCAAGCGGAAGCGGCTTGCCGAGCTATTCGGACAAAAGACCTAACCTTTGGTTAATGGTTATCCCATACGATCCACCGTACAATATTTGTACGGTGGATTTTTATTTTTGCGGAAAGGAGGGCACGCACTTGAACCGAAGGTATCTTACAGCCGTCACGCCGCTGCCCAACCATGTTTTGCAGGTGGATTTTGTGTCCGGCAGCCGGCTTTTGCTGGACATGAAGCCGTATCTGGACAAGATCCGGTTTCGCCCGCTGGCAGATGCGAGGGTATGGAACAGCGCTGTGACCAACGGCATTTTTGTCCGCTTCGGCGATGTGGAGCTGAGCCATGATGAGATCTTGTCCATGGCGGAACAGGAGCATTGACTCCGTTTATCTGAAAAAGGAGAATAAAATGATGAAACACTTAAATAAATATCTGTCTCTTGCTTTGGCGCTGGTGCTGTGCCTGAGTCTTGCCGCCTGCGGCGAGAGCAACGAAGACTATGGTGATGACGGCAGCGACTACAATTTATATGGCGTTCCGGATTCCTTTGAGGGGCTGGTAAAAGACTCCGAGCAGATGTCGAACCTCTACCTCTACGGCGGCGCGTGGAAGGGTGAGGACGGCGGCACGCTGATCTCCGACACCAACGACGATGGCGACGAGGTGTGCTTTGCGATGTACGACGCCGGCGAAGAGCTGACTGCCAGCGGCTTCATCCAGTTCGTGCCGGACTATGACTACGATTATTTCTACAATGAGCACGATGGCGTGGCCTACCGCAGCTGGTTCGACGAGGTCGGCGCCCTGCATGTGGCCGAGCTTGGCACTTTTACGCAGATGACCGGCGACGCGCCGGGCGAGAATACCGGCGACATCGATTTTGAGATGATGGCGGGCACCTGGTATCTGGACGCCGAGGCGGATGCGCCCAGCATCCTTGTGTTTGACGAAAACGGCGGCTGGGAGCTGCTGGAGCGTCCCGGCGGCGACGGCGACCCCACCACGGTGGACAGCGGCACCGTCGAGTTGGCCCCTGATGGCTCCGAGGAGATGTATCTCGCCGTTTCCTCCCAGTTCAACGATGTGGGTTATGAATTTACCATCCTCGACCATGACACGCTGCGTTGGGGCAGTGAGTTCGAGTTTTATCAAAAAATGGCATAGCGGCTGCGGGAAGGAGAGAGATGAAAAAGCAACTTGTCCTATTCTTGGCACTGGCATTGTGCCTGGGCTTGACCGCCTGCGGCGACACCGAATCTGACGATACGCAAAGCGGCTATGAGACCGTCATGGATATGGAATTTCTCGACGGGATGTGGAGCATCGACGGCACCGCGAAGTTATACTTTGACAGTACGGAGGGCTTTTACGCCTACCGCACTCGCTGGGGACTCGGCGGGCGCGGAGAATTCGAGCTGTCCGAGGCGAGCGGTCGGCCGATGATCTTCTTCAACGGTCTTCTCTACAACTTCCTCCTGCGCGACGACGGCGTGCTGCTGCCAAACCGGAACGGCGAGGGCAGCGGACTCACCATCCATCGAAACACCTTCCTCCGCGACGACGAGGCGGAGATCGTCGAATGGGACATAAGCAACTGGGACGGCATGTGGCAAAATGCCCTGGGCGAGACCATCGTCATCAACTCGTCCCTCATGCAGTACATCGCCTGCTCGCCGGACTATTCCATGAGTGGCACCATGGACGACGAGGGCGAGGGCATGGGCCTCTATCTTTACGACAACGGGACGCGCGCCTACCTCTGCCCCGGTGACGACGGCAACAGTTTCACCCTCTCCGCCGAACGCTTCGGCCGCTACGGGGACGATCAGCATTTTGACGGCGTCTTCTACCGCGATGCCGACTTCTACGCCTACACGGATATGGAAAACGCGGAGTTTTATGAAGACGAATACTCCACCTTCTATATCTGGTACTACGACGGCGTGAACCGTTACCTTTTGGGCAACGATTACACCATCGGCGAAGACGGCCTTGCCTACCACGACGAAGACGGCCTCATCTATCCCGCAGGCTGGATTCCCGAAGAACCATATGATCCCGCTGTTGACTGGGGCGCAAACTGGATGGATAGTTGGGACATCTGAAGCCCCGCGGAAGAAGGAGGAAAATGAAATGAGACAACGAAGACCCTTTTTGACGTTCACCTTAGCGCTGCTGTTTTGTCTGAGCCTTGCCGCCTGCGGTGCGAAGCAGTATCCCATGGAGATCACCGTTGTAAACCGTACCACATACCCCATTGCGGATATACGCATCAGCCTCACTTCGGAGGAGGACTGGGGGGAGAACCGCCTGGAGACCACACTGGCGGAGGGCGAGAGTACCGAGATCGACCTGGGGGAATACACGGAAGGGCAGCTGAACGAGGGCTTCAGCCTTCAGTTTTACGGTGAGGACGGTGAGCCGGTCAACCCTGACTATGATCCCAGCTCTCCCATGTTTTTTGACAACGGCGACTTTCTTATTTTCACGCCGCCGGATCTCAGCGTTGCCCTTTTCCTGGACACCGCTTATGACAAGGAGGCCTATGACCAGAAAATCGTGGAGTCCTATGCTGCGGACGGCGACGGCCGGGGTGATGTGATCTCACGGGACGACATCCCGGTTCTGATGGGTGGCGCGCTGCCCTTTACCAATATGCAGAACCTGCTCTCCGAGAACCATGACGACGGCACCTACCGCTATGAGGACATCACCGAGGACGGGCAGCTCCTTGTGGTCAATACGGCGGAGCAAAGCTGCTTTGTTCCGGATGCACAGGAGCTGGACGATTATCTGACAGCCTGTGCCCTGTCTTTAAGTGATGCGGGTACTTATGAGCTGTTGTCCACCGAAGAACATGAGGAATACAGCAAAAATTTAAGCTATCCGGTTTACATCGTAACCTATACCGCCGGCGAGAACGAAGACACCCGGGAATGGACCGTATTTGTCATGGACACCGACATTTGTACCTATCTTTACGGATTCTGCGCGCCCCCCGATGCTGCGGCGGATATGGGTGAGACCTATCAAAACATTTTTTCGCAGTTGTATTTGAGCGATGAAGAATGAGGAGGAATGTCACATGAAGAGAAAAAAGCCATATCTTCTGGCGGGACTGGTGTTGCTGCTTTTCCTGCTGTGCACAGCCTGCGGCAATACGGAGGGGCAAATCGCCCCGCAGGATGACCCCAACGAGGGCCTGGGAGGCGGCCTCAGCGAGGACACCGTCAACGACTTCAGCGGCTTCGAGGGTATCTGGCTGGGCGAAGCGGACAACGACTACGACTCCATGGAGTTTGACGCCGAGGGCAACTGGACCCTCTACCTCAGCGGTGAAGTGGTGGATGACGGCTACCTCCGCTATGAGCCGGAGTGGGAGGCTATCTATGCCTACAGCAGTTCGGACGATTCCGGCAGCCTCATCACCATGGAGGAAGGCCAGCTCTACAGCGCCGCTTACGGCTACTTTAACTACGGCGAAGGGATGGAGTACCTCTGGTATGAGGACGGCGGCCATCTCACCGAGGACGACGAGCCCGATCCCTCGGAGGACGAGGTGCCCGACTGGAACGGCCGTTTAGACGGAGACCCAGACTCCTATTGGAGCTGGGATTCCGACCTCTGCCAGCGAAATGTCTCGGAATTCAAGGGCATTTGGTACTATGACGGCGATCTCTCGGCTGAGACCTATATCGTCATCGACGGTAATGGAAACTGGAGCTATTACCAGCGCGCTCCCGGCGCTGAGCCTGCGGAAATGGACTGCGGAGTTTTCACCTACTCCATGGATGAGGTAAGCACCTATTATGCGGACTCCACCATGTATGACGGCGTTTCTTACCGGGTCTTTGAGGTTGACGAGGACTCTCTGGTCTGGGGCGATGAGGGCGTTTACTACATGATGGAGTGATGGAAAGAAAGGAGAACCATGAAGAATCGATGGAAACATATTTTTATCCCTGTGCTGGCCATGGCGCTCTGCCTGAGCCTTGCCGCCTGCGGCAATTCTGACGATGTCGCGGGAGAGGACTGGCGCACCACCGGCGTGGTGGTTGGCAGCGGCACCATTGCCCATGACGGCGAGAGTGTGGATGTGCTGGTCACAGTGTGTGAGAGCAGCGCCGCCTTCTACCGGGATCTGCCGGAGCAGGTCCTCTTTGACAGCGTATCCTTTCCCATGAACATCCCCGACGCGGAGCAGGCCTTCAACGCCATCTCCTTTGACGATATGGACGGTGACGGGGAGAGCGACGTCCTGGTGAGCTTTATCCACGAAAATGGTGACGCCACCGAGCTGGTCTGGATCTGGGACCCGGTGGAGCGCTATGTCTTCCGGGAAGATCTCTCCACTGTTACCCTCAGCGGCGGTGACCTCAGCGAGTATGTGGGGCTTTGGGAATATCAGGGGGAGAACCTCTGGCTGCGCATCCACGAGGACGCCACCTGGGAATTCGTCAATGATCAGGACGACGTCATCGAGTACGGCACACTGTGGGTGGAGGAAAACGGCGTGACGCTCCACTTTGACGGCAGCGGTGACACCTTACAGCTGGACCGCACCGTCAGCGGCGACCTTATCGACAGCGTGAACGGCGGCACGCTCCTTCCTGTGGAGGGCATCCAGTCCAGCGAACCCTACTTTACAAGAAACGGCCTTGAGATCAACGCCGCCGTGGAGAGAGGGACCTTCCTGCTGGAGGACGGGGTGTGCAGCTATTCGGGACTTGGCGATGGCTACAACACCGACGACTGCTATTGGGAGATCACGAAGAACGGCGACTATACCCATGACGGCATCCGCGAGCTGCACTTCGACGCCATCTGCTACATCCCGGAGGACTCCATTCCGTATTTTTCCGAGAAGTACATCACCAATACCGACAGCGAGCTGTACGACTTCTACACCGGCATGTGGCTCACCACCTCAACGGCCTATGGCAACAGCCAGCGCGGGGACAACTATTACCTCCACACCGTCAGCTGGCGTGGAAACAGTTACCTAATGAATTCGCCTACTCGACTGACTGGAAGTACAATGTAGGCGACTGGGCACAGGTTCTGACCAAGAGCTACTCCGTCTATCTCCCGGAGGACTATGACGGACTCGTATTTGCTGCCGAGGGACAGCCGTCGAGCTACAAAGACAGCGCCAAGCGTATGCAGTTGGACAGCATTTCGCCCGAAGCTGCCCTCATGGACATCGACACTGTGGATCCCTACCGCAGTCTGTATTTCAGCCTTTGCTACTAAGGAGGGACAGCTATGCGAAAGAAACGCAATGATTTTGACGCGGTGGGCGTTGAGCGGATGACGGACGCCGAGCTGTCAAAGAAGCTGGGAAGCTATCAGAGAACGGAGAGCATCGGCATGTTGCTGGGCATCTTACTGGTGATCGCCGGGTGTATTTCAATGTTTATACAGCATGACCCCATTTTAGTCTGCGCTTTGGCGTTCCCCGGCGTGGCACTGTTCCTGTTGGTGGCAAAGCCCGCCCAAACGAAGAAAAAAGCCCTGATGCAGTAGCAGCTGGGCAGCTTCTTCCGCACGGAGCTGACAAAAGCCTTCGGTCCGGAGCCGGAGCCTGCCACCCTGCCCATCGACCGGGCTTACCTGGCGGCGGCAAAGCTGTCGGCGGTCGACTTTACAGAGTGTACCGTGACGGACTTCCACGAGGGCGAGCACAAGGGGCTGCGATTCTCCGCGGCCAACGTGGAGCTGCGCCGCACGGTGGAAGAAAAGTCCGGCCCCGACAACGACAACTGGATGACCCGAACCGAGACGCTGTTCCGCGGCATCGTGGTCCGCTGCAAGGACATCTGTGACCCGACGCTGGACATTGCCCTGAACGATATGTTTCAGGAGCGGAAGAAGGACGACATCACCGACCCCGCCGCCTTCCGGAAGCACTTTGCCGCTCACACGGCCGATGGCCGGGAGGCGGACGATCAGGTCACGCCGCAGCTTCGCGGTCTGGTACAGAAGCTGGAGGCATCCTCCGGCAGCGCCAAGCTGTGCGGCCTTATCCTCCGTGACGGCGATCTGACGCTGGCCCTGAACACCCGGTATGTATTTGCGGGCGTTCCAGAGGAGCTGGATCTGCGGGACATCGACGGTATCCGCAAGTGGTTTACTGCCTCGCTGACCGGTATGGGCAATCTGCTGGATCTGATAACGGAAAGCCCTGCCTTGACCGGCGGGACGGAATAAGGAGAAGAATATGGCAGAACAGAAAACGAACATGACAGATGAACAGTTGGCGCAGGAGCTGCGCAAAAGCAAGGGCGGCAAGCTGGGCGGCAAGATTCTCTCGCTGCTGGGCGGGGTGATCGCTGTGGCAGGTATGATCCTGGGCGGCAACCTTGTGCTGGTTGTCATCGGCGGCGTGGTTCTCGGCCTGGGGCAAATGGTGCAGGGCAAGTCCAAGGAGCAGGCAGGCCGGCAGACCTTCGACTCCATTGCTCCGGACATCGTGGGCATTGCCTTTGAAAACGTACAGATGAACCCCGTTCCTCCCATTTTGGACGCAAACGACACCAATATTCCCCTGCCCAGCCACACCCATTGCAGCGGCAGCGGGTATATCCGCGGAACTTATCGCGGCCTGACCACGGAGCTGTGTACCGTCCGGCTGACGGAAGTCAGCGAGTTTCAGCGGGAGGAGACCGGCCTGTGGGAAAAGAACGAGCAGGAGGTCTACACCGGCCAGTGGATGCTGTGCCGGCTGAACCGGGAATTTCCCACATGGCTGACCATCTGGCCGCGGGACAGACTGGATAAGCTGTTCAGCTCCAAAACCATCCAAACAGGGAATGAGGGCTTTGACAAGCGCTTCAATCTGAGCAGCGACGATGAAGCGGCGGCTCTGCGCATCCTGTCCCCCGGCCGGATGGAGCGGATTCTGGCGCTGACGGATTCCTCCATCGGTAAATTCGCCGTGAATCTCAACTCGGATGGCAGGCTGTATATCGCGGTTCACAGCGGACACGGCTTCTTTGATATCGGCAAAGGCCATGAGAATCCGACGCAGCTGCGGAAGCGCTTTGCCCGCGAACTGAAATGGTTCACGGATATGATCGAAACATTCCGCGGCGCATAAAGGAGGTGGACAGTATGCCTCTTTGGCTCGCTGCGGCGCTGCTGGTACTGTCGCTGTCGGGGATTTTTCTCTCCCGCCGTTACTTGCGGAAACCGCTTCAATCAGTCTGCGTCATCCTCTGCGTCCTACTGGTAGCAGCCTGCGCCGCTTACATCGGATTGACCCTTCTGTTTGTGGATGCGGTACAGAACCAGCCGCCGGCATCGTAAAAAGAGATCCCCGCCCATAGCGGCAGGAAGGAGGACGTATGAAGAGTATTAAAGTTATCGTGATCGGTTTCATTCTTGCGATGGCGCTTGTGGCATGGCCCGTAGAATATACGCGGAATATCACAGCAGGAACCGGCTTTCTTCTCGGGGGTGTGCTGGCGGCCTGGCTCGGGATTCGCCGCCGGAAAGGCGCACGGAAGGAATACGAGGATGATGTGCAGCGGTACACAGGCACCACGATGATGAAGGTGGTATGGATTGAGGAATCGGTCGTTGAAAGGTGGGAGCACCAGGAGAACGGCAGTGATCGGCTGCGCCGGGAGACGTACTATCTGCCGACCTATGAGTACACAGTGAATGGCACGACCTATCGGTACTCGAGCCGTCAATCGCTGTCCGGCAAGCGAGATCTGGGGCGGCAGGTGGTCGGATACTATGACCCGGCTAAGCCTGAATGCATTACTGAAAACAGACCCCGAAAGCCTGTTTTCGGCGGAGCTTACTGCTTTTTGTGGGCTGCGTTTCTGCTGTTTTTCGGGATCATGACATTTACCGGTCAAGTCTCCTTTTCCTGATGCCAGGCATGTATAACCACTGCGATCAGGGATACAGTTCCGGAACAACCGTCTGCGCGGTAGAGCGGAATAACAAAAAAATTGAAGCAAAAAGCGAAGGCACCCAGTGATATGTACCCCCTTTACTGGACACCCAGTAGAGGGGGTATTATTATGCGGTACACATAACCGTCTTTGACAAAGGTATAATAATAAATCACAACAAAAACCGAGCCAACCTACACTAAAACGCCACTTTTTGTATCAACAAAAGGGGCGTTTTTTTCATGGCTCGACAGGGAAAGGAGTGGTATCAATCAAAAATTAAAAATGGAAAGGGGGAATATTTTTCGCTGGCCGGGCCGTATGGTCTGGCCTTTTTTCATGCCACAAAAAAGGAGGTTAGCGAATGGCAGATGAAACATTGAACAAGGGCCCGGAGGGAGAAAAGCTCCCGGAGTCCCCAGCCCCGGATGGGCCCGGCGCACCGCCCGCGCCGGAACAGGCCGAACAGGTGACGCTCCCCGGTATGGGCGAGGGCGGCCCTGCTCCGTCTGGTAAGGTCATCAACCTGTCGGATGTGCGGGGTGATGATGATAAGGGCGGCAAGGCTCCCGCCGTTGAAGCGGAAAAGCCGGAAAAGCGCCGGGGCCGTCCGCCAAAGGAACAGGCGGAGCCGAAGTCTCCAAAAGCGGAAAAGACGGCCAAGCCCCGCGCAGGCCGCCCACCCAAGGGGGACAAGGCGGCCCGCGCCGAGGCTCAGCCGTCCACGCGAGACAAAGTGTCCCAAAGTAAAAAGAAAACCCCGGAAAAGGGCTCCGGCGGGATGGGCCCGCCCAAGTCTCCGCCAAAGGGCAAGGCCGGGCCCGTCAAAGCTGCGGCGGCCCCTGTCCCGGAGATCAACCTGCCGCCTACACCAGCCGAGCCGCCCCGCCCGGTTGAGGAGGGCAAGGTTGTCTATTTGAAATTGTCCGAGCTCCATGCGTTCCACACGTTCCGGGAGCATCCCTACAAGGTGCAGGACGATAAGGCGATGGATGACCTGGTGGGGACGATCAAGGAGCATGGCGTTATGACCCCCGCCACCGTCCGCCCGGAAAAGGACGGCCAGGGCTATGAGATCATCGCGGGCCACCGCCGTCATCATGGCAGTGAACGGGCCGGGCTGGATGAAATGCCCTGTATTGTCCGCAACATGACGGACTTTGAAGCCGTCCGGGAAATGCGGAACAGCAACAAACAGCGCGGGGAGCCCCTCCCCAGCGAGTTGGCCCGCCTGCTGGATTTGGAGGTGGAGGCTATCAAGCACCAGGGGGCCCGCCCCGGCAACAGCCAGGAGGAGCAGGCCCTGGGGAAACGCTCTGTTGAGATTGTGGGTGCGGATCACGATATGAACTATAAAAAAGTCATGCGTTATATCCGGCTTAATTCTCTTGTCCCGGAGCTCCTGGATATGACGGACGCCAAAAAGCTGGGCTTTATGCCTGCGGTGGAGCTGTCCTATATCCGCCCGGAAAACCAGCGATTGATCGCTGTTTCCATTGAGGGGGAGCAGTCCTCCCCCTCGGTCAACCAGGCCAAGCGGCTCCGGGAGCTTGACAAGGAGGGCAAGCTCAACGGCGATGTGATTGACGGGATTTTGAGTGAAGAAAAGAAGGAGGATCGCGGCGTGATTATTTCAACATCTGAACTGTCGAAGTATTTTGGCAAGGAGGTCACTCCCGCCAAAATGAAAGAACAGATTATGGCCCTGCTGGACGACTGGAAAGAGAAACAGCCGCCCGAACTGGCAAAGCCGGAGAAAAAGAACACTCTGGAAAAGTAACGGGGCTTTGCTTCGAGACACTTTGTCCCAAGGTGCCGGGCCCCGGAAAAGCAGGGCTCTGTGGTGATATATCCCCCGTCGCCGGGGATAAAAAAGCACAGTCGGAGGTGGGCTGTCAAGGGGGCGGAACGCCCCGCCGCTTGCGGTGGCTTGCCCTTGACGGCCTGCCCCGGCTGTGCTATCTCCGGCCACGCGGCGGGGGTATATCCTCCAGAGCCGCTCCCTTTCCCTGGATAGGGAAAGGGCGGGGGGATAGGGTTGACCCGGCCCAACAATTCAGTTACGGAGGTTTTGACGATGAAACGACCCCTTGCTTATATTACCGCCGCATGGTGCGGCGATGACGATGACAATATGGAACGGGCGGCGCGGTACTGCCGCATCGTGTACGAGGCGGGCTTTTCGCCTGTCTGCCCCGCGCTGTATCTGCCCCTGTTTCTCAATGATGCGGTGCCGGAGGAGCACAAGAACGGCATCGACATGGCCCGCGACCTGCTCCGGCGTTCCCGTGTGCTGGTGGTGTGCGGCCACTCTATCACCGAGGCGATGAAAAATGATATTGCGGTGGCCCAGCGGCTGGGGATCACAGCGACCACCCTGGACGGCATTTTGACGGTCAAGGGCCAGGGCCGCCACTAACGCGCCGGGCCCAGAGAACGGCGGCACTTGGAGACACTTTGTCCCAAGGTGCGCCGGGGAAAGGAGGGATATAGCTGGTTGACGAGGATGTTTCCAGACGTACCATAGCACTATCCATAAAGGCCAGCAAGCTGACGGCGCGGGTGCTGGCCCAGGCGCTCCAAGCGGCGGGCCGCAAAATTGCAAAGACCCGCCGGGAGCACCAGACGCCCCACGGCAGGCAAACGGTGCGCCAGCTCATGGCCCACGGAGCCGCCACAAACAGCATTGAAATTGAAGCTCCCCGGCAGTTTGACCGGGTGGCCCGCCGCTTCAATGTGGATTATGCCTTTTATAAAACCGGGCCGGACAAATACCTGCTGTTTTTCAAAAGCGGCCAGGCGGACGCGGTGACAGCTTGCTTTTCTGAATACTCCAAACGCCTGTTGAAGCGTTCCAAGTCCAGCCGTGTCCCCATCCGGGAACAGCTCAAACGGGCTGAGGATCAGCTTGCAAAGGAAAAGCCCCGGAAGAAAGAACGAGTAAAGGAGGCGGCCCGTGAGGACAGATAAACTCAAAAAGTATTTGATACCTAACATCCCCTATCTGTTTATCCTGTGGGCCTGTCTGAAACTGGGGACGGCCTACCGGCTGGCGGCGGGTGCGGATGTTGCTCATAAGCTCATGGGGCTGGGCCAGACCATTGGCCCGGCCTTTGCCGACTTTGCGCCGGGGCTTGCTCCCTTTGACTGGCTCGTTGGCATTGTGGGCGCGGCGGCGTTCCGTCTGCTGATCTACACGAAAAGCAAAAACGCCAAAAAGTACCGCCGGGATGAGGAGTATGGCTCCGCCCGCTTTGGAACGGAAAAGGATATAAAGCCCTTTGTCGATCCCAAGTTTGAGAATAATGTCATTCTCACCGGGACGGAATTTCTTACCATGAACACGCGCCCGAAAAATCCGGCCAACGCCCGGAACTTGAATTGCTGTGTCATCGGCTCGTCCGGCTCCGGCAAAACCCGGTTTTGGCTCACGCCCCAGCTTCTCCAGGCTCATTCCTCTTTCGTGGTGGTTGATCCCAAGGGCGGGGTGCTCTCCCAGGTAGGCCGCTTTTTACAGCGGCGGGGGTATAAGATCAAGATTTTTAACAGCATTGATTTTTCTAAATCCATGCACTATAACCCGCTGGCCTATCTCAAAAACGAGGCGGACATTCTCAAATTTGTGGATACGCTCATAGCCAACACAAAGGGGGACGGCAAGGAGGGCGATCCGTTCTGGACAAAATCGGAAACGCTTTTGTATTGCGCCCTGCTGTCCTATATCATTTTCGAGGGCCCCGCCGAGGATCGGAACATGAATACGCTGGTGGATATGATTTCCGGCATGGAAGTAAAGGAGGACGATGAAAACTACTTAAACGCCGTGGACTATATGTTCAAGGGGCTGGAACAGCGCAAGCCGAATTGCTTTGCGGTGAAGCAGTATAAAAAATACAAGCTAAGCAGCGGCAAGACGGCAAAAAGCATTTTAATTTCCTGCGGTGCTCGGCTTGCGCCCTTTGACATTCCTCAGCTTCGGGAGATCATGTCCTATGACGAGCTGGAGCTTGACCGCATGGGAGATCGCCGGACGGCTACTTTTTTCTG
>ENA-UESD01001615-UESD01001615.1-human-gut-metagenome-genome-assembly--contig:-NODE-1615-length-17892-cov-6.093797_pt1 | contig 17892 bp, 10 predicted proteins | sample MGYA00242985_ERZ507986 | MGnify/ENA primary metagenome ERZ507986 (study PRJEB26167, sample SAMN06115408) | human gut metagenome | host: Homo sapiens | place: China:Guangxi | collected 2016-04-06... | reverse complement strand
GAAAATGATTCTAAGATATTTTATCTTTTTCCCACATCTTCATTAAAAAAATACTAAAAGATATGCGAAATCTCAAATATTATTCGTATATTTGCAGTGGTTTTCAGAGGTTTGTCTGTTTTCTAATGCAACACTAAAACAGATGATGCCAATGATGCTACATAATCCCGGACCTTCAGAGACCACCGGGACTCCTAAATATATTCTAACTAACAGTGTTGCTAGATGAAAAAATGAAAATCAAAAGCTTTTTGATTGCGTCTTTGGCTGCATTCTCTCTTACAGCAGGCGCACAGTCGTTGTCGCCTAATACCAAGTGGCATTGGGACAAGGGTACTATCGTAGTGGAAACTCCAGAACGTCCTGCCGGACAGCAGAACGTATTGGGACTCAGGGCTCCAAAATTGCAGACCGTGCGCGTGGGATTCGTGGGACTCGGTATGCGTGGACCATGGGCGGTGATGAGATTCTGCCACATTCCTGGTGTTGAAATCGTGGCTCTTTGCGATTACGAGGAGGAGCGCGCTGAGAAATCGCAGGAATTCCTGCGCAAGCAGGGCTTGAAACCGGCTGCCATCTACAGCGGAGAAAAGGGTTACGAGGAACTGTGCAAGCGCCCAGACATCGACCTGGTTTACATCGCTGCCGACTGGAACCACCATTTCCCAGTGGCTCAGTGTGCCATGGAAAACGGCAAGCATACTGCCATCGAGGTGCCTAGTGCCATGAACCTGGACCAGTGCTGGAGTCTGATCAACATGAGTGAGAAGACCCGCAAGCATTGCTTCATCCTGGAAAACTGCTGCTACGACTATTACGAGATGAACGCCCTGGCAATGGCTCAGGACGGCGTATTCGGCAACATCATCCGTGCCGAGGGCGCCTACATCCACTGCCTGGAAGACTTCTGGGATGCTTACTGGAAAGACCCTAATGATAACGACAAGGACAATCTGCACTGGCGTATGAAGTACAACATGGAGAACCGTGGTGACGTTTATCCTACTCACGGCTTGGGTCCTGTGGCTCAGTGTCTGAACATCCACCGTGGCGACCGCTTCACTACATTGGTTGCTATGGATACAGAATCTTTCGTAGGTAAGGATTGGGTTTCCAAGAAGAGCGGCAAGGAGTGCAAGGAGTACCGCAACGGCGACCATACCACTACCTTGATGCGTACAGCTAAGGGAAAGGTGGTAGAGATTCAGCACAACGTGATGACTCCTCAGCCATACAACCGACTGTTTAAGTTGACCGGTACCAAGGGTTACGCTACCAAGTATCCTACCGAGGAGTTCGCCCTTTCAGGCGATGCACTGAAGGGAACAGGAGCACCTCAGATGGATAATCTCAATGCTCACGGCTTCATGAACGCCCAGCAGAAGGCTGCGCTGGTGAAGAAATACTATCACCCAATTTTGAAGAAGTATGGTGAACTGGGCCGTCAGATGGGTCACGGAGGTATGGACTTTATCATGGATTCCCGATTGGTTTACTGCCTGCAGAATGGTTTGCCATTGGATATGGACGTTTACGACTTGGCTGAGTGGTGCTCGCTGGCAGAGTTGGGTGCCATTTCTATGGATAACAACTGTGCACCTGTAACCTTCCCTGATTTCACCCGTGGTTTCTGGAACAAGGAGCAGGGTTACAAGCATCAGTATGCTTCTCCAGCCGACGAGGCTGCTACCGAGGCTGCCGCTGCTGCCTACACCAAGGCTCAGAAGGAAGCTACTGCCAAGTATAATCTGTGGAAGCTCTATGATGCAGTGGCTGCTGCCAAGAAGGCAAACAACGCCAAGGCCGTAAAGAGCGCTACTGCCAAGTACAACAAGGCTGTGGCTGCTGCCAAGAAGGCGATGGTTGCCAAGAAATAAGGATGATTATGATATAAAGATAATCATCAGAAAATTAGAATTATCAAGAAAAGTTTGCTTCCTGGAAGAAATTGGCTCCCAAGAAGCAAACTTATCGTAAACAACATAACTAAATGAATAGAACATATTTATTACTTTTGGCTGGCATGCTCTGTGCTCCAGCCGCCTGGGCCGACGGCACGCTGGGAGGATATTTCTACCAGCAGCAGGCTGCACCTACGGGATGGGAATGGCAAAGTCCTGATTCCGTGGCTGTTAACAAGCTGCAGCCGCACGCTTGGTTCTTCTCGTTCAGAAACATCGAGGAGGCAAGAAAGGTTTTGCCGGAAAACAGTTCCTACTGGAAATCACTCGATGGCATGTGGAAATTCCACTGGGCTCCGAATCCGGATGAACGCCCGAAGGATTTCTTCCGCACCGACTATGACGTGTCGAAATGGGACGACATCAAGGTGCCGGTAAGCTGGAACATGGCTGGACTGCAGAGAGACGGAAAGAACAAGTATGGAGATCCGCTCTATTCCAACCAGCGCGTCATCTTCCAGCACTCCTGGCAGCCGATGAACGACTGGAAGGGAGGAGTGATGCGTACACCGCCAAAAGACTGGATGACCTACCGCAACCGCAACGAAGTAGGTTCCTATCGCAGAACCTTCACCGTGCCTGCCGACTGGAAGGGACAGGAAATCTATCTCAACTTCGACGGCGTGGATTCCTTCTTCTATCTCTACATCAACGGCAAGTATGTGGGCTTCTCAAAGAACTCACGAAATCTGGCAGAATTCAATATTACACCTTATTTAAATAAGGAGGGAGAAGAGAACACTGTGGCTGTAGAAGTTTATCGCCATTCCGACGGATCCTTCCTCGAAAGTCAGGACATGTTCCGCCTGCCGGGCATCTTCCGTACCGTGGCACTTACCGCCAAGCCTCAGGTGCAAATCAGCGACATCAAGGCGATTCCAGACCTGGATGACACCTATACCAACGCCAAACTGCATATTACAGCCCAGCTTGAGAACCTCTCCAAAAAGGCCATCAAGGGCTATACTATCCAGTATTCGCTCTACGCCAACCGCCTTTATTCCGACGAGAACACCCTGCTCAACGGTGTTACCGCATCGGCTAAGCTGGAAGGCAAGTTGAATGCGAAGGGAGAAATCAACCTCGAAGCTACACTCGATGCAGCCAACAAGGTGAACCTCTGGAGTGCTGAGGCTCCTCACCGCTATACTTTGGTGGGCGAACTGAAGGACGCCAAGGGCAGAACCGTTCAGACATTCTCTACCTACGTAGGTTTCAGAAAGGTGGAAATCAAGGATACGCCTGCCGATAAGGACGAGTTCGGACTTGCAGGAAGATACTACTATCTGAACGGACAGCCTATCAAGCTGAAGGGCGTAAACCGCCACGAGAACAATGTTCAGACAGGACACACTGTGAGCCGTGAACAGATGGAGCACGAGGTGTTCCTGATGAAGCGCGGCAACATCAACCACGTGCGCAACTGCCACTATCCGGATGCGCCTTACTGGTACTATCTGTGCGACAAGTACGGCATTTACCTGGAGGACGAGGCAAACATCGAGAGCCATCAATATTACTACGGCAAGCAGAGTCTATCTCACGTTCCTGAGTTCCGCAATGCCCACATCGCCAGAAACATGGAGATGGTTCACGCCACAATCAACCATCCTTCGGTGGTTATCTGGAGTTTGGGTAACGAGGCGGGTCCTGGAAAGAACTTCGTAGATTGCTACAATGCCATCAAGGCCTACGATACCAGTCGCCCTGTGCAGTATGAGCGCAACAACGACATCGTGGATATGGGTTCCAATCAGTATCCGTCCATCGCCTGGGTGCAGGGAGCCGTTCAGGGCAAATATAATCTGAAGTATCCGTTCCACATCTCGGAGTATGCGCATTCCATGGGCAACGCCTGCGGTAACCTGATAGATTATTGGGACGCTATCGAGAGCACCAACTTCTTGATGGGTGGAGCCATCTGGGACTGGGTTGACCAGGCTCTGGACAAGCAGGATCCTGCCACCGGAAAGACCTACTGGGCCTACGGAGGCGACTTCGGTAAGGATAACAAGCCTAACGACGGTATGTTCTGCATGAACGGAATCATGCGCCCAGACCTTACGCCTAAGGCTCAGTACTACGAGGTGAAGAAGGTTTACCAGAACGTGGGCGTCAAGGCCATCGACATGAAGCAGGGACAGATTGAGATCTTCAATAAGAATTACTTCGAGCCGCTGAAAAACTATCAGATTGTCTGGTCGCTCTATCAGGACGGCGTATGCGTGAAGAAGAATCAGCCACTGCAGGGAGCCAAGAACATCGTGGGTCCACGCGAGAAGGGCATCTACACCATGCCTTACGACTATGCGAGTCTGGACCCAAAGAGCGAGTACTTCGTTACCATCCAGTTCCTGCTGGGCAAGGACATGCCTTGGGCTTCCAAGGGCTATGTTCAGATGGAAGAGCAGTTGAGAGTGAAGGGTGCTGATGTTGCCGCTCCGTCTATCGCTGCCGTTACAAAGGGTGGCAAGGCGATGAAGTATCAGCTGGATAAGGCTGCGAAGCGTGCCAATATTACGGGCGAGAACTTCCAGGTGGCTTTCGATTTGAACACCGGTGCCATCTACAGCTTGAAGTACGGCAACCAGGTAATCATCAAGGATGGCAATGGTCCTCAGCTGGATGCTTACCGTGCGCCTACAGATAACGATGCTGGAATCGGCTACCACAATGCATGGTTCCGAAACGGCTTGTATGACCTTCAGCACGTGGTGAAGAGCTGGACTTGCACGCCTAACAAGAAGGATGGAACCTACAAGCTCGACTTCACCGTGGAGAGCCAGGGCAAGGAAGGATGCGACGTGAACTATGGCAATCGCGACCGCGACCCAGAGTCTTGCTACAATTTCGAGAAGAACAAGCACGCCTTGACGGATGCTGACCTGAAGTTCACTTCCCGTCAGATCTACACCATCTACAAGGACGGTTCCATCGAGATGCAGAGTGCCATCGGAGCCAACCGCTCGAAGGTGATTCTGCCTCGCATCGGATATTCTATGGTTTTGCCAAGCGAGCTGAATCAGTATGATTACTACGGCCGTGGACCGGTGAACAACTATAACGACCGCAAGACCAGCCAGTTTATCGGTTGGTACCACAGTCCGGTGGCAGAGCAGGGCATCATGCTCCCTAAGCCTCAGGCACAGGGCAACCGCGAGGAGGTTCGCTGGTGCGCCGTTACCAACAGCCAGCAGCAGGGCGTCGTGTTCATTTCAGACAGCACCATGTCAGCATCGGCTCTTCCTTGGAGCCAGCAGGAGTTGACTCTGGCAGCTCATCCATACCAGTTGCCTAAGAGCAGCGGAACCCATCTACACCTGGATGCGAAGGTTACCGGACTGGGTGGTGCAAGTTGCGGTCAGGGTGGTCCGTTGACTCCAGATCAGGTACGCAGCACTCCAACCACCTTCGGTTTCATCATCCGTCCAGCCGTGAAATCAGAGCTGGATAACCTGGTGAAGGTTTCTGCCACGGGCAGAGAGATAGCGAAGGAGATAATGAAGCAGATGAAGCAGAACCAGCAGAGCGCCGGTTTGCAGATTGCTTTTGCTTCGAGCCAGGAACCAGATGAGGGCGATGCGTCTTACTTGGTAGATGGCGACCCTTCAACCTTCTGGCACACGATGTATTCCATCACTTTGGCGAAGTACCCTCACTGGGTAGACTTCGATTCCGGTAAGGAGAAGGTTATCAAGGGCTTCACCTATCTGCCTCGCCAGGATGGTTCGCTGAACGGCTGCATCAAGGATTACGAGATTTACGTAAGCAACGACAACAAGAACTGGGGCAACCCTATCTTGAAGGGTAAGTTCGAAAAGAGTGCCAAGCTTCAGAAGGTGATGTTCGGCAAGCCGGTGAAAGCCCGCTACGTTCGCCTGCGCGCCTTGAATGAGCAGAACGGACAGGATTTCGCTTCTGGTGCAGAATTTACGCTGGTTACGGAATAATCAACTATAATTAATTACAAATAATCAATTCTAGTTCAATAAAAAAGAAGAGGCTGATGCGATGTGCACCAGCCTCTTTTTATTGAAGTATTTTATTTTTAAAATTCCGTCTTAAGGATTCACCACGTTGATTGGCTTTCCGTTGATGAAAGCCTCAACATTGGCAGCCACCTGCTTGTTCAGTCGCTCGCGTGCCTCGTAGGTTGCCCAGGCTATGTGAGGAGTGAGATAAGCATTAGGCTCATCAAACAGCGGATTCTCCTTCGAAGGAGGCTCCTGTTCCATCACGTCAGCACCATAGGCACCCAGACTTCCGGCATGGAGGGCAGCAGCAACGGCAGCCTCATCTACCAGTGCTCCACGTCCCGTATTGATCAGGATGGCCGTATCCTTCATCTTCTCAATGTTCTCGGCATTGATGAAATGATAGGTATCATCAGAAAGCGGACAATGCAGCGAGAGAATATCACTCGTAGAAAGCAACCCCTCCTTGCTTACCTTCTGAATCCACTCAGGCAGGGAACTGGATGGCTTGCTGGTGCAGGCACAGATGTTCATGCCAAACTGGCGGGCGATGTTGGCCACCTTCATTCCGATATTACCCAGTCCCATGATACCGAAGGTCTTGCCGGCAAGCTCCATCAATGGGGTGTCCCAATAACAGAAATCCTTGTTGTTCGCCCAGCGCTCATTACGGTTCTCCTGGGTGTAATGCTCCACGCGGTTGGTAATGGCAAGAATCAGCGCGAATGTCATCTGCGCCACGCTATTCGTGCTGTAGGCCGGAATGTTGGTTACGATGATGCCCAGCTTCTTTGCTGCCTCGATGTCCACCACGTTGAAGCCCGTAGCCTGAATACCGATGTACTTCAGTTTTGGAAGTTGCGCCAGGGTCTCTGCATCCATCTGCACCTTATTCAATAAGATGATGTCTGCATCCTTGGCACGCTCCACCTTTTCCTCGTCAGAGGTTCGTGGATAAACCACCACCTCGCCAAGCTGCTCCAGGCGATGGTAATCCAAATCGCCTGGGTTGGCTGCATATCCGTCTAAAATTACAATCTTCATCTTATATCTATATAAGTTATATTATTCATTCATCAGATAGTTCTTGAACGAAGCGAAGTCCTTGGTCATCTGGATGCTCTTCTTCTCGCCCTTCATGAACTCTGCAAGACGGGCTGGAATCTCGATGTCTGTGCCGAGAATGCTATCCACCTTCTCCTTGAACTTAGCTGGGTGAGCAGTTTCCAGGAACACACCTACCTCGCCTGGCTTCAACTGCTCCTTCAATGCCTGATAACCGCAAGCACCATGAGGGTCAAGTACATACTTGGTTTCGTTGTAGCACTTCTTCATGGTGTCTGCAATCTGATCATCCTTATAGGTTGCACCACTGATGTAAGCAGCGATGGCATCGTGGTCGCCCTTGTAGAGGTCGTAGATGCGGGCGAAGTTAGATGGATCACCCACGTCCATGGCATTGGCGATGGTCTGCTTGCTAGGCTGAGGATTGTACTTGCCAGTCTGCAGATACTCGTAGAAGATGTCATTGGCGTTGTTGGCTGCGATGAAGCGATGGATAGGCAAGCCCATCTCATGACCGAAGAGTCCGGCTGTGATGTTACCGAAGTTACCGCTAGGCACACAGATTACCAACTTGTCGGCCAAACCCTTCTCCTTCATGCGGGCGTAGGCGTTGAAATAGTAGAATGCCTGAGGCAGGAAGCGGGCCACATTGATAGAGTTGGCAGAAGTCAGCTTCATGTGCTTGTTCAACTCCTCGTCCATGAACGCTGATTTCACCAGTGCCTGGCAGTCGTCGAACACGCCATCCACCTCAAGGGCAGTGATGTTCTGACCCAGTGTAGTAAACTGGCTCTCCTGAATCTTGCTCACCTTGCCCTTTGGATAGAGCACGTAAACATGGATTCCCTCCACGCCGAGGAAGCCATTGGCTACGGCAGAACCCGTATCACCCGATGTTGCTACGAGCACGTTCACCTCCTCCTTGCCTTCCTGGCGTACGAAGTACTGAAGCAGACGGGCCATGAAACGGGCACCCACATCCTTGAAGGCGAGGGTAGGACCATGGAACAACTCCAGCGAGTAGATGTTTGGCTCTACCTCAACCACTGGGCAGTCGAAAGCCAGGGTGTCATAAACAATCTTCTTCAGTGAATCAGCATCCACATCCTCGCCGAAGAAGGCGTCAGCTACCTTGTAGGCAATCTCCTGGAAGCTCAGCTTCTCGATGTTGTCGAAGAAATCCTGTGGCAACTTCTTGATGATTTCTGGCATATAGAGACCACGGTCTTCTGCCAAACCCTTAACTACCGCCTTGTGCAAATCGGCGATTGGTGCTTTCTTATTTGTTGAATAATATTTCATAATTGTAAGTGAAGAGTGAAGAACGAAGAGTGAAGAATTCAAATGTCATGATTCTTATTTCTTTGTCCATTCACGATTTTTTTCTTTGTTTATATTATCTCTTTATGAAGAATTAGAGTTTTTTCTGAGTGAAGAATCCCATGCCTTGATACATTTGAATTCTTCACTCTTCACTCTACGTTCTTCACTTTATTGCCATAAATGCGTTCATGAAGTCCTGCAACTGCAGCAAGCCGTAGCTTCCGCTCACGCAACTCTCCTCATCGTATTTCTCTACGCTATCCGGCTCAATGCCTGGATAATAGATGATGAAAGGCACCGGCTCCTTTACGTGGGTGCGAATCTCCACAGGAGTAGGGTGGTCAGGCAATACGGCGATGCAGACTGGCTCATCCCAGGTGCTTACCTCGTCGAAGATAGGCTTGATGAGGCGCTGGTCAAGATTCTCGATGGTCTTGAGCTTCAGCTCCAGGTCGCCATCATGGCCCGCCTCGTCGCTCGCCTCTACGTGAACATACACGAAGTCGTCGCCATCCTTCAAGGCCTGGATAGCCGCAGCCGCCTTGCCCTCGTAGTTGGTGTTGGCAAGACCCGTAGCCCCCTCAACGATGATGTTGCGGAGACCTGCATAATGACCGATGCCACGAATCAGATCCACTGCCGAAATCACGGAACCCTTCTTAATCTGCGGATACATCTGCGAGAGGGTGAGCATGTGCGGACGGTAGCCGCCGCCCCAAGGCCAGATGATGTTGGCCATGCGCTCGCCACGCTCCTTGCGTGCCACGTTGAAAGGATGCTTCTCCAGAATCTCCTGACTCTTCAGAATCAGTTCGTTCAGAAGGTCGGCAGTCTGCTGTGCACTCATGCGATACTCGTCGCTCAGTGTGCCGCCATTCTCAGCCACATCCTCGGCAGGAGTCTTGTCGCTGTTGCCGGCAAGCAGAGCAGCATCAACGCCTTCCATCGGCTTCACGAGCAGGGGTTTCCATTCCTCGTTCGGATGGTCGTGAGGAGGTGCGCAATCCACATGCTTGTTTCCGCCCTTGATGATAAGCAGATGGCGATACTGGATGCCCGTGATAAACTTCACGATGCCCGGATATTGGCTGGCGAGCTTCTCGTTCAGATACTTGATGAGCACATCAGCGTCTTCCGTCTCCAGGTTGCCGCCGTTGTGGGTTACGATGATGCCGTCGTTCACATTGATGATGTTGCAGCGCAGGGCGAAATCGTTCGGACTCATCTCGTAGCCGATGCTGGCAGCCTCCAGCGGTCCGCGTCCCTCGTAAACCTCATTCTGGTCGTAGCCCATGATTGAGCTGTTGGCTACTTCAGAACCCGGATGGAAACCATCTGGCACGGTAACGAGTCTTCCTGTCTTGCCTTTCTTGGCAAGCATATCCATATAGGGTTTGTTGGCGTACTGAAGCAAGGTCTTGCCACCCAGTCTTTCCACTGGGTGGTCGGCCATGCCGTCGCCTAAAATGATAATATGCTTCATAATAGTTATCCTTTATTGATTGATACGACAGAATTATACGTTGGCGATACTCATGATGTTGGCGAATACACCGGCAGCAGTTACGCTGGCTCCGGCTCCGTAGCCCTGAATCATCATAGGGTACTCCTTGTAGCGCTCGGTGGTGAGCAATACGATGTTGTTGCTTCCCTCCAGGTTGTAGAACGGATGCTCCGGACCCACAGCCTGCAGACCTACAGAAGTCTTGCCTCCATCGAGAGTGGCAACGAAACGCCAGCGTTTGTGCTCCAGGTCGAGGGTCTTTCGCTTGGCCTCGAAGTCAGCATCGAGCTTAGGAAGTTTCTTCCAGAACTCGTCAAGGCTTCCCTTGAAGAACTCATCCGGCACGAAGAGATTCTTCTCTACATCTTCCTGTTCTATGCGGTAGCCTGCCTCACGGGAGAGGATAACGAGCTTGCGAATCACGTCCATACCGCTGAGGTCGATGCGTGGGTCTGGCTCACTGTAACCCTTCTCCTTTGCCAGTTTAACGGTCTCTGAGAATGGAACCACGCTGGAGATGGCGTTAAAGATAAAGTTGAGCGTTCCCGAGAGAACTGCCTCAATCTTAAGGATTTTATCACCAGAGTTGCGCAGGTCGTTGATGGTTCCGATGATAGGCAGACCAGCACCTACGTTGGTCTCGAAACGGAATACCACGCCACGCTGGATAGCTGTCTTCTTCAGCTTCTCGTAATTCTCATATTCGCTAGAAGCCGCAATCTTGTTAGCTGCAATAACACTCACGTTGTGCTCCAGCAGACTCTGATAGAGGGAAGCCACATCCTTGCTCGCCGTACAGTCTACGAATACGCTGTTGAAGATGTTCATCGCGAGAATCGTATCGCGGAGCAACTCCGGACTGCTAGGAGCCGACTGCTTCAGCTCTTCCTGATAAGACTCCAGGTTGAGTCCCTCGCGGTTGAAGATGGCATTCTTGGAAGAAGCAATACCCACCACGTTCAGCTTCAGCTTGCTGCGCTCCATGAGGTCGGCATACTGATTCTTAATCTGTTCGATGAGCTTACCGCCCACGGTACCCACACCGCAGATAAAGAGGTTGAGCACCTTATATTCTGAGAGGAAGAAACTGTCGTGCAACACGTTGAGCGACTTTCTCAGGTAATCGCTCTTCACTACGAAAGAGATATTGGTCTCAGAAGCACCCTGTGCGCAGGCAATGACAGAAATACCGCTACGTCCGAGCGTACCGAAGAGTTTACCGGCAATACCGGCAGCATGCTTCATGTTTTCGCCCACGATGGCGATGGTAGCCAGTCCGCACTCAGCGTGCATTGGGAACATGGCACCGTCGGCAATCTCGTTCTTGAACTCATTGTTCAATACGCTTACAGCCTCTTCCGCATCCTGTTCACGCACACCGATAGAGGTGGAGTTCTCGGAAGAAGCCTGAGAAACCATGAACACGGAGATGCCCTCGTTGGCGAGGGCAGTGAAGATACGGCGGTTCACACCAATCACACCCACCATGGAAAGACCGGTGACGGTGATGAGGGCGGTTCCGTTAATGGAAGAAATACCCTTGATAGGCTTCTGGTCGGCATCAATCTTGTTCTTGATGATGGTACCAGGAGCATCAGGATTGAAGGTATTCTTCACTCTGATAGGAATATTCTTGACACAAACTGGGTAGATGGTAGGAGGGTAGATGACCTTTGCACCAAAGTTGCAAAGCTCCATCGCCTCAACGTAACTCAGTTCGTTGATGGTATAAGCAGATTTGATGACGCGTGGATCGGCAGTCATGAAGCCATCCACATCCGTCCAGATTTCAAGCACCTCGGCATCCAGGGCAGCAGCAATGATGGCTGCGGTGTAGTCGCTGCCACCACGACCCAGGTTGGTGGTACGCTCCGTGTTTTTGTCGCGGCTAATGAAACCCGGTACGAGAGAAATGCGAGGCAGCTCGGCAAAGGTTTCCTTCACCAGCTTGCAGGTCAGCTCGCTGTCCAGAGTGTGCTTGCCCTTGCCGTTGATGCGCTCGGTCTTGATAAACTTGCGTGAATCAAACCATTTGGCGCCACGAATCAGGGTGGCAACAATCTTAGAGCTGAGTCGCTCTCCATAACTCACGATGGCATCCTGAGTCTTCTCGCTGAGGTCGTGGATAAGATACACACCGAAGTAGATGCTCTTCAACTGCTCGAAGAGGGCATCAACTGCTTTAAAAAGATTTTCTCTGTCTGTTGTGTCGGTGATGATCGTATCTATCATCTTGTGGTGGCGATCAACCATGGCGTCGAATTCGACTCTCCACTGTTCATCACCCTTGAGGGCAAGTTGAGAGGTTTGCAAGAGTTTGTCCGTGATACCGCCAAGCGCGCTCACGACAACCACTACACTCTGTTTCTTAGCCTCGTTTTCAACGATACGTTTCAAGCTGAGGATGCTTTTTACGGAACCAACTGATGTTCCGCCGAATTTTAATACTTTCATACGTTATTGAATTTTGCGTTGGTATTGTAATGCTCCCCCCGAAACGACCGGGGCCGAAGCAGAACTTGTGGGCAAAAGTACTAAATTTATAGCAAACTGCCAAAGAAAAGTTTAAAAAAGTGGCAATATGTAGGCGATTTTCCTTATTTTGTAGTTTTTTATAGCTTAAAATACTTTCTATACATTATTATATATGATAAAAGCGTTAAATCTTCTCGAAAAGTTTGGAGGTTTCGGATAATTTGCGTACTTTTGCGGATGTTAAATTGAAATTGAAACAGATATAGATAAACACTATGAAGTATTTATTATTCTCAGATATTCACGGCTGCTTGCCAGCCCTGGAAAAAGTTCTCGATTTCTTCGAGAAGGAAAAGTGTGATATGATGTGTATCATGGGTGACATCATCAACTATGGTCCGCGTAACAGAATCCCGGAAGGTATTGATCCTAAAGGGATTGTGGAACGACTGAATGATCTGGCTGACAAGATAGTAGCTGTTAGAGGTAATTGTGATGCTGAGGTGGATCAGATGCTCCTCGACTTCCCAATCATGGAAACCTATGCTCTGCTGGTAGATAATGGTAAGCGCTATCTCTTGACCCATGGACATATTTACAATAAGGAGAATATGCCAAAGGGACCTTACGATGCAATGATTTATGGTCATTCGCATCTTTGGGAACTGTCTCATAATGAAGAAGGAAAAGCCATTGTCAACACGGGTAGCATCACCTTCCCTAAGGGTGGTAATGTGCCAACGTTTGCTACTTTAGAGAATGGTAAATTTACAATGTATCAATTGGATACATTTGACGTGTTGGCAACTATGGAAGTATGAACTTCTCACTCATCACTTTCATAAAGCTAATCATAAAGTTCAAAGTTCAAATTTCAAAGTTCAAAGTAAATGATTCAGGAATATCAGATTAGAATTCTGCCAGAACAGGCAGCCAATGAAGAGGGCATCAAGCGTTATCTTGCCAAAGAAAAAGGATTGGATGCAAGAACCTTAAATAAGGTGCGTGTATTGAAACGCAGTATTGATGCCCGCCAACGTACCATTTTCGTGAATCTGAAGGTACGTGCCTATATCAATGAGATGCCTCAGGATGATCAGTATGTCCATACGGAATATCCTGATGTAAGTTCGCGTCCGAGAGTCATTGTGGTAGGAGAGGGTCCCGGCGGTCTCTTTGCTTCCTTGCGTTTGACAGAGCTGGGATATCGCCCTGTAGTCCTGGAACGTGGCAAGGACGTGCGTGAGCGTAAAAAGGACCTTTCCAACATTACCAAGACCCAGAAGGTGGATAGTGAGAGCAACTATTGTTTTGGTGAAGGTGGTGCAGGAGCGTATAGTGACGGTAAGCTTTATACCCGAAGCAAGAAGCGTGGTAGCGTGGATAAGATTCTGAATGTTTTCTGCCAGCATGGTGCCAATACGAACATCCTGGCAGATGCACATCCTCATATTGGTACAGATAAGTTGCCTCGCGTGATAGAGAATATGCGCAATACAATCATCAATTGTGGCGGTGAGGTGCATTTCCAGACCAAGATGACTCGTTTTATCCTGGAAGGTGACCGTGTGATTGGGGTGGAAGCCGTTAACCTGGTAACAGGTGCAGAGGAGAATTATCGTGGACCGGTGATTCTTGCAACAGGTCATAGTGCCCGGGATGTCTATCGCTATCTGGCTTCTTCGAAGATTGAAATAGAAGCCAAGGGTATTGCCGTCGGTGTTCGATTGGAGCATCCTTCCCAGCTCATCGACCAGATACAGTACCACAACAGGAACGGCAGAGGAAAGTATCTTCCTGCAGCCGAGTATAGTTTTGTAACTCAAGTAGATGGACGGGGTGTGTATAGTTTCTGTATGTGCCCGGGTGGTTTTGTGATTCCAGCTGCTACCGGTCCTGAGCAGCTGGTGGTGAATGGTATGAGTCCTAGCAACCGTGGTACCGCCTGGAGCAATTCCGGTATGGTGGTAGAGACACATCCCGAAGATGTTGTACAGTCGGAAGAGGAATTGAAGGATCCTCTGGCTATGATGTATTTCCAGGAAAGGGTAGAGAAGCAGTGTTGGCAGCAGGCGAATATGAAGCAGACAGCTCCGGCTCAGCGTATGGCTGATTTTGTGAACAATCGTCTGAGCTATGATTTGCCAAAGAGCAGTTATGCACCAGGATTGATCAGTAGTCCGCTTCATTTCTGGATGCCATCTTTTGTTTCCAAGCGCCTGCAGGAAGGCTTTAAGACTTTTGGAAAGAATGCGCATGGTTTTCTCACCAATGAGGCTACTCTGATTGCGATGGAGACTCGCACCTCTTCACCGGTCCGCATCGTACGTGACAGAGAAACCTTGATGCATGTCCGTATCCAAGGTCTCTTCCCATGTGGTGAGGGTGCCGGATACGCAGGCGGCATTGTTTCAGCAGGTGTGGATGGTGAACGCTGTGCAGAAATGTGTGCAGAGTATCTGAAGCAACAATAAAATGTCCATATAATAATCAAAGAACAAGGAAAAAGTATAAAAAGTATAAGAAAAAAGCAGGTAACGATCTTCCGTTACCTGCTTTTTTGTGTTCTTTGGATTTTTATTATCTTTATTTGCTGAGATTGGCAATTGTTGCAATCATGGCAGCGATGCTGGAAAGACTACTACCCATGCTCATGGTTTCAGCCACTGTCATCTTGCGTTTCATCTTGGATGGAACAACTATCTCGCAACCAGGTTGAGCCTTGGCACCATGCCCCACCTTAGCTACCTTGCCATTCATATAGATAATATAAGCCTTGCTCTTGTTGGCATCAGATGCAAATCCACCCGCTTCATCGATGTAGCTGGCAATGCTCTTTCCCTTTTCATAGGCTACCGTATTAGCATACATCACAGAGCCATTGATTTTCACGGTTCCATTGTATTGTGGAACAATCAGCCTGTCACCCTCTCGCAAAATCATATCTGCATCACTGCCCGGATGCTTGAGCGCTTCGGCTAAGTCGATGCCTACAGGATATTCTTCAGGAACACTGAACTTTAACAGATCAGCATTCTGTGCATCTTTTGCAGTCTGGGTAATGGCACTGGCATTATTACTGCTTGCAGCCAACTGCAGAAGATTTTTCTGCTGTTGTTCTCTCTGCATTTTCAGAACAGCCTCCATGCGTGCTTTTTCAGCTTCGTTTGCCTTACGCATCAGACGGGCACCCTTGATATATGCCTGTTCTGTGCTTCCTCCAGCCTTCTTGAAGAGATCGCTTAATCTGGCATTGCGGCGATCAAGGGTATAGGTGCCTCCAAACATCACTTCACCTTCAATCATCACGTTCTGCTGCTCTGTGTAGGCTGGGCTCTTGCGGATGCTCACTTCATCGAAAGGCATCAGCTTGAATCCTGGAGTGCCATCCACTACGAAACCATCTTTCAGGGCGAGCGTGTAGGTCTTGGCTATAATGCTGTCTGGTCTTGTTGCCTTGGCGTCATTTACTCTTCGGCTTACCAGAACATTAATCGTTGAAGCCTTGTCGGTCAGTCCACCAGCCTGCAGCACGAAATCCTCAATCGTTTCATTTTCTGCATATTGATAGATTCCCGGATATTGTACTTCTCCGCGGATGGTGAGAGTTCTCTCTGAAATCTTTTCTTGCCTTGTCGGAATGAAAAGGACATCATTTTCCCTGAGTGGAATATCAGCCACAGTACCATTCATCACGCCTGCAATATCTACAGCTATCACTTCCAGCGATCTGTCCGATTTCATTCGGTGCATGACGGCACGTGCCGTAAAGGCATCCTCTGTCAATCCTTCTGCGTGTTCTACCAATGTGCGGACACTGTTGATCTGCTCACCCAGATTGTACATACCTGGCCGGAAGACGGCTCCCTTGATTTCTACGGTGTTGCTGTAGCGGGGGAGAATGGAATCTACGCTTACAGAATCGCCGTCGTCGATATGGAAACTGGAGAAGTCGAATTCCTCTACGTTATATACAGAATAGTCTCTACCAGTCTTGCGATGGATGCGAACTGATTTTTTGTAGGCATCTCCCGTGAATCCTCCGGAATATTTAAGAAGAGAGTTCACGCTCTCATTTTTCTTCATTTCATAAATCATCGGGCGCTTTACCTTTCCCGTAATCGTAACCAGACAATCGTAGGGTCCCACAACGATGACATCATTATCTGCCAGACGCACATTGCCGGTCAGTTTGCCATTGAGAAGGTAATCATAGATATCTACCACGGTAACCAGTTTGTTATGGCGATAAACCTTGATGTTTCGCAATGTACCCAAGTCGTTGGTGCCACCTGCCATATAGAGTGCGTGGAAAACGGTGGCAAAGGCAGATAGGGTATAGGTGCCTGGAGTTTTTACTTCGCCCATCACATTGACCATAATGGTCTTGGTTTGTCCTACAGTGAGTTTTATCTTGCTCGAACGGTATCTGCTACCCAGTGTATTGCGAAGTCGGGCATTTGCCTGAGCTACGGTCAAGCCAGCTACCGATACAGGTCCAAATCCTTCGATGGTAACTTCGCCATCAGGAGAAACGGTGCTTTCTATGGTTTTCTGGGATGCACCATAGATGTCAATGATAACCGCATCTCCAGGTCCTAAGCGATAGTTCTGTGGAGTGGCTATATTCATATTTGGCTCGAAGCTCAACTCTTTGTTATTGAAGATGTCTCTTCCGAAAACCTTCTTGATTTTCGCTTCCCGTTCAGCAAGGAGACGTTTAATCATCATCGCAGTATCTGGGATGATACCATCCATCTCGTTCAGGAAATCCATATACTCCTCGTCATCCTCATCGAAAGTATGCTTGTATTGATCATCCTTCTGTGCGGTGATGCGATAGTTACTGTAGTTCTTCGATTCTTCGCTGATTCCCTTACCATAATCTTCACGGGGTTTACCATTGTTGGTACGAAGACGAGAGGTTTCCTTCCCTTGCAGTTGGGCAGAAGTGCCAGTTACACCGCCCTGTTTCAACTGGCGCTGATACTTGTCTCTTACCCGTCGAATCTGAGAGATATCTACACCCTGCTGCATCAGTTTGGTAACAATCTGAGCATTTGATGACCCCTTTTCATGCTCTCTCACTACCAGACTCATCACCTGATCATCAGTCATGGTGGAAGTCTGTGCGAAGGCAGAACCTGCTGCCGTCACAAGCAGAAGGAAGAGGATGAACTGTTTCCTCATTTTATTTATCTTCATCTTCATGATTTTCCTATTCATTTATGATCCTATAACTAGCTATTTATTATATAATAACTCATTTTTACGAAATTTGTTGCAAATTTAGATAAAAATTTCCGAATTATAAGCCAGTATAATAAAAAACTTCTATGATTTCCCTCGAATTGTTCGAAATTAGCCTTGTTTTCGAGAAATCAAGACCACAAACTACAAAAAATCTAACTGTACGGTTGAAACGGGCTGAAAGCCCAAAAGCTCTTAGCCCAGGGCATCGCCCTTATTGTAAATATGGAATGGCAAACTTCACCAGACAATATCCACCTCCAATGAGCCAGCAATAAAGAATGGCAGCCAAGAGGAAAGGCTTAATGCCAGCTTTCTTGAATTTGTCAAAGCTTGTTTC
>ENA-UESD01001613-UESD01001613.1-human-gut-metagenome-genome-assembly--contig:-NODE-1613-length-17923-cov-8.313291_pt1 | contig 17923 bp, 14 predicted proteins | sample MGYA00242985_ERZ507986 | MGnify/ENA primary metagenome ERZ507986 (study PRJEB26167, sample SAMN06115408) | human gut metagenome | host: Homo sapiens | place: China:Guangxi | collected 2016-04-06... | reverse complement strand
GTCGTCACGACGCGCCACATGGTCCAGCACGTCGTCACCGAATACGGCGTGGCGCACCTGCGGGGCCGCAACCTCGCCGAACGGGCCCGGGCGCTGATCGCCGTGGCGCATCCCGCGGTCCGCGAGGAGCTGGAACGCGCCGCTGCGGAACGCTTCGGCTACTCGTTCCTGCGGATGAAACCATAATCCCGTCCCGGCCCCGCGAGGCCGGGCTTTTTATAAAGAATATGTACAGGAAATACCTCTTTTTCGACCTCGACGGAACGCTGACCGACCCCATGCAGGGAATCACCCGCTCGGTGCAGTACGCCCTGCGCCATTTCGGCATCGACGAACCCGACCTGCGGAAACTCTGCCCCTTCATCGGGCCGCCGCTCGCCGATTCGTTCCGGGAACGCTACGGCATGAGCGACGCCGAAGCGGCCGAAGCCGTCGCCAAATACCGCGAATACTACGCCCCGAAGGGCATCTTCGAAAACGACATCTACCCGGGCATTCCCGAACTGCTGGCCGCGACGGCCGCCGCGGGATGCGTGAACGTGATGGCGACCTCGAAACCCACGCCGTTCGCCGAACGGATCGCCGAACACTTCGGCTTCGCCCGGTATTTCCGCCTCGTCAGCGGCAGCACGCTCGACGGCACGCGCACGACCAAGTCCGACGTGATCCGCCACGCCCTCGGCACGCTGGGGATCGCCCCGCAGGAGGCCGTGATGATCGGCGACCGCCGCTACGACATCGAAGGAGCCGCCGAAACGGGCCTCGCCTCGATCGCCGTCGGATGGGGATACGCCGCGCCGGGCGAACTGGAAGCAGCCCGCCCCGACCGCTTCGCCCCCGACATCGAAACGCTCCGACGGCTGTTGATCGGACAACCCTCCGGAGCCGTTTACGATTCGTAAGCCCCCTCTTATCGGGGAGGGGCAACATTTTATTGATTTTCGATAAAAATAAATTGTTTTTCAAAAATTAATCCCTATATTTGCCCCCGCACGCGTAACGAACCGTTACCCGGCAACCCTCACCCGACGCGGACGGATTATGATCAAACTGGAAAACATCAACAAAACCTATAACAACGGTTCGCCGCTTCACGTGCTGAAGGGCATCGACCTCGAAGTCGGAAAAGGCGAACTGGTGTCGATCATGGGAGCCTCGGGTTCGGGCAAATCGACCCTGCTGAACATCCTCGGCATCCTCGACGACTACGACAGCGGCAGCTACTACCTCGCGGGCCGTCTCATCCGGAATCTCAACGAGACGCAGGCCGCCGCCGCGCGCAACCGGATGATCGGCTATATCTTCCAGTCGTTCAACCTCATCAACTACAAGAACGCCGTCGAAAACGTCGCCCTGCCGCTCTACTATCAGGGCGTCGCGCGCCGCAGACGCAACGCCCTGGCGCTGGAATACCTCGACATGCTGGGGCTGCGGGACTGGGCCTCGCACATGCCCAACGAGATGTCGGGCGGCCAGAAGCAGCGCGTGGCGATCGCCCGGGCGCTGATCAACCGGCCCGAAATCATCCTCGCCGACGAGCCCACGGGCGCGCTGGACAGCGCCACTTCGCAGGAGGTGATGGACCTCCTGCGCCGGGTCAACACCGACCTGGGCATGACCATCATCTGCGTCACCCACGAACAGTCGATCGCCGACCAGACCGACAAGATCATCCGTCTCAGGGACGGCGTCATCAGCAGCATCGACCAAACGGGCCTCGGAAAACGATGAGAGAACTGCTGCTGGAGATATGGACCTCGGTGCGGCGCAACAAGCTGCGCACGTTCCTCACGGGCTTCTCGGTCGCGTGGGGCATCTTCATGCTCGTCATTCTGCTGGGCTCGGGCAACGGGCTGCAAAACGGCGTGCTGGCCAACTTCAACGACTACGCCACCAACTCCATCGACCTCTACGGCGGCTGGACCTCCAAGCCGTGGATGGGTTACGAGAAAGGCCGCCGCATACGGATGTGGAACAGCGACCTGGAGATTCTCGAACGGGAGTTCCCCGAGGTCGAGGAGGTCTCGGCCAACAAATGGCTCGACGGCAAGAAAGCCACCTACGGACACGAGTTCACCCAGGTCTGGCTGCGGGGATCGCTCCCGAAGGTGCAGCAGATGGAGGGCATCAAGCTCTCGGCCGGACGCTACATCAACGACGCCGACGTGAAGAACTACCGCAAGGTCATCGTCATCGACGAACCGATGCGCCGCATCCTCTTCAAGGGCGCCGACCCGTTGGGCCGGCAGATCAAGGTCGGGGGCCTCGTCTTCACGGTGATCGGCATCGAAAAGGGCGATGCCCAGCGTAACAGCTCCTCGTGCACGATCCCCCTCACGACCGGACAGCTCATCTACACGCCCAACAATCCCGAGGTCAACAACGTCATCCTCACGCTGCGGGGCGTCGACACCGACGAACAGATGGAGGATTTCGAGAAACGCCTCATCCGCCGCCTCGCCGCCGAACACCACTTCGCCCCGGACGACCGCAGCGCCATCTGGATCAACAACACGATGGAGATGTACAAGAACATGATGGTCGTCTTCGGGGGCATCCACCTCTTCGTCTGGATCATCGGTCTGGGAACCCTGCTGGCGGGGATCGTCGGCGTGAGCAACATCATGCTCGTCACCGTCACCGAACGCACCGCCGAATTCGGCATCCGCAAGGCCCTCGGGGCGCGGCCGTCGTCGATCATCCGCCTGATCCTCACCGAATCGGTCCTAATCACCGCGGCGTTCGGCTACCTGGGGATGGTGCTGGGCGTGGCCGTGATGGAGACGGTCGGTTACCTGCTCGACCGGATGCCGCAGCAGCAGGCCGGAGGCGGCATGAACTCGGTGTTCCTCGACCCGACGCTCGACTTGGGCGTGGCCGTAAGCGCCACGGTGGTGCTGGTCGCCGCGGGGCTCGTCGCCGGATACATCCCCGCCTACCGCGCGGCGCAGCTGAAAACGATCGACGCATTGAGATATAACAAATAAAGCAAAAACACACTTCGATGTACCAGTCGCTTACGACCGCTGTCCTTGCCGCCTGCGGCGTCATTTACAAATCTGACCCCACCCCGACCCTCCCTCAGGGAGGGAGACGGCGTACGCTCCCGACGGTCGGTGCAAGGGTGCATAAAATATAACCGCATAACAAATCGCCCGAACCATGTCTTTTTTCGACACAGACCGCTGGAACGAAATCTGGCAGACCATCGCCCGGAACCGCAAGCGCAGTATCATGACCGCGCTGGGGGTCTTCTGGGGCATCTTCATGCTGACGGTGATGCTGGGTGCGGGCATGGGGCTGGGGCGTCTGTTCCGGGCGCAGTTGGGCGACATGTCAACCAACACGCTGCTCATGCAGCCCCAGCAGACCGGCATCCCCTACAAGGGCATGCCCAAGAACCGCTGGTGGTGGATGAACAACGAAGACGTGGAGACGGTGAAGCGGCTCCCCGAGGTGCAGTACGCCTCGGCGGTGCTCTGGGGCCGCGAGGTCCACGCCAGCCACCGGGAGCACAAGGGCGACTACACGCTGATGGGCTACACGCCCGACTATCAGAAAATCAACCCGCAGAAAATCCTCTACGGACGCTTCATCAACGAGGTGGACATGGTGCAGAAGCGCAAATCGTGCGTCATCGGCACCCAGGTCTGGAAGGACCTGTTCCCCGGCGGGCAGGACCCCACGGGCAAGATCATCAAGCTGAGCGACACCCACTTCCGGGTGGTCGGCGTACTGCGCAAGCAGAGCACCGCCATGTCGTTCAGCGATGTCGAGCGCACGATCGTCGTGCCCGTATCGCTCGCCCAGCAGATGTTCGGGCGCGGCAACGGCATCGACATGCTCGCCGTGGCGGGACACGAGGAGACGCCGAGCCAAGAGGTTGACAAGGCGTGCCGCGAAGCGGTCTTCGCCCGCCACATCATCTCGCCCGAGGACGAAAAGGCCGTCTGGTCGATGGCCACGGCCGAGATCTTCGAGAAGGTGATGGGGCTCTTCCGCGGCATCGCGCTGCTGACGTGGATCGTGGGCCTCGGGACGCTGCTGGCGGGCATCGTCGGCGTGAGCAACATCATGCTGGTGCTCGTCAAGGAGCGCACGCAGGAGATCGGCATCCGCCGCGCGCTGGGCGCCCCGCCCCGGGCCATCATCGGGCAGATACTCTCGGAGAGTTTCGTGCTCACCTTCATCGCGGGAGTGCTGGGGCTCACGGCGGCCGTGGGGGTGCTCTCGGCGGCAGACTCGATCTATTACCAGGTCGTCACCGTGGCGCAGGACGGATTCGAAATCTCGTGGATGATCTCGTTCGGCACGGGCATCCTCGCCCTGGCGATCCTCGTGGCGGGGAGCCTGCTGGCGGGCGTCATCCCCGCGACCCGCGCCCTGAAGATCAAGGCCGTGGACGCCATCAGGGAGGAGTAAACTCCTCCAATGAAGAATTAAAAATGAAAAATTAAAAATGATAGCCCTATGAAAAAATTCCTTAAGATTTTCGCAGCCGTCGTTTTCGCAGCGCTTTTACTGGGAACCTTCTGGTTCCTGTGGCAGAAAACCCGTCCGGCGAAGGTCGTCTATACGATCGTGGAGCCCGTGCCGGACACGCTCAAACAGTTCGTGGTGGCCACGGGCAAGGTCGAACCGCGCGACGAGGTGCTGATCAAACCCCAGATCTCGGGCATCATCTCCAACGTCCGCAAGGAGGCCGGACAGTCGGTGAGCAAGGGCGAGGTGATCGCCACGGTGAAGGTCGTACCCGAAATGGGCCAGCTGTCGAGCGCCGAATCGCGCGTCTCGGTGGCCGAAATCTCGCTGGCGCAGACCCGCCGCGAACACGACCGCACGACGGCTTTGCACGCGAAAGGCGTCGTCTCGGACGAGGAGGCCGAGCAGAGCCGCACCGCCCTCGCCAAGGCCGAAGAGGAGCTGCAAAACGCCAGGGAGAACCTCGAAATCGTGAAGAACGGCATATCGAGCCGTTTCAAGGAGCTGAGCAACACGCAGATACGTTCGACGATCGACGGCATGATCCTCGACGTGCCGATCAAGGTCGGCAACTCGGTGATTCAGGCCAACACGTTCAACGACGGCACGACGATCGCCACGGTGGCCGACATGTCGAACATGCTCTTCCGGGGCAACGTCGATGAGACGGACGTGGGCAAGCTCCGGGAGGGCATGCCCGTGAAACTCACCATCGGCGCATTGCAGAACGTCGAGCTGGACGCCCTGCTGGAATACGTCTCGCCGAAGGCCACCGAGGACAACGGCGTGGTGCTCTTCGAGGTCAAGGCGGCCGTGACGGTCCCGGACGAGGTTTTCGTGCGGGCGGGTTACAGCGCCAACGCCAGCGTGATGATCGAGAGCCGCGAAGGGGTGCTGACCCTCCCGGAGAGCACCGTGGAGTTCGAGGAGGGCAAGAGCTACGTCTACGTGCTGACCAGCGCCGAGGGGGCCGAGGAGCAGACTTTCGACAAACGTGAGGTGCAGCTGGGCCTTTCGGACGGCATAAACATCGAGATCAAGGAGGGCGTGACCGCCGGGGAGAAGATCCGCGGCGCCAAGGAGGACAAAAAGAAAAAGTAACCGCAAAAACACCGCATGATGAAAACCGGCATCTTATTCGCGGCCCTGTTCGCCGCCGTGGCGGCCTGTGCGCAGGGTGCGGCTCCGGAGGGCTCCGGGCAGTCGCCCACGGCAAACGCCCCCTGGACGCTCGACGACTGCATCGGCTTCGCCCAGCGCAACAACATCGACGTGCAGCGGCGCACATTGCAGGTCGAGAAGAGCGACGTGGATCTCTCGACGGCGAAATACAGCCGCCTGCCCGACCTGAACGCCTCGGTCGGCGCCGACGCCTCGTTCGGCCGCGTGCTGTCGAGCGACAACACCTATCAGACGAAGAACCAGACCTCGGGGTCGCTCAACGTCTCGGCCTCCATGCCCCTGTTTCAGGGCATGCGCATCAACCACCGGATCAAAGTCGGGAAACTGGACCTCGCGGCCGCCGTGCAGGACATGGAGCGCGCCCGCGAGGATGTGGCGATCAACGTCATGACGCTCTATCTGGAGGTGCTCTACAACAAGGAGATGGTCGGCGTGGCCGAACGCCAGCTGACGCTGAGCGAGCAGCAGGCCGGGCGGAGCCGGGCGCTGGCCGCCGCGGGCAAACAGCCCGAATCGGCCGTCTACGAGAGCGACGCCCTCGCGGCCGGCAGCCGCATGACCCTCACGCAGGCCCGCAACGACCTGCAACTGGCGCTGCTCAACCTGAGCCAGGCCCTCAACCGCGAGAGCGCCGCCGGCTTCGACATCGTCGCCCCGGCGCTCGACAGCATGGACCTCGCCGCACTCCACCGCCTCGGTTCGGCCGACGAAGTCTACGCCTATGCCGCCGAAAACCGTCCGCACATCCGGGCCGAACGGCTGCGGCTCGAAAGTTCGGAGCACGCGGTGGCGGTCGCCCGCTCGGCGCTCTACCCTTCGCTGTCGCTCTCGGGCGGATACGGCACGGGGGTTTACAGCGCCGACAAGGACAAGTTCTGGGCCCAGATGCGCCACAACAGCCGCGAATACGTGGGGCTCTCGCTCAACGTTCCGATCTTCAACCGCCGGGCCGCGCGCAACGACATCCGCACGGCGCAGATCGCCGTGCGCAGCCAGCGGCTGGCCGTCACCGAGGCCGAACGCGAGCTGCGCAAACTGATCGAACAGGCGTGGTACAACGCCGACGCCTCCTACGCCAAATACCGCTCGGCCGAAGCCGCCGCGGCATCGGCCCGGGTCGCCTTCGCCTACGAGGAGCGGAAAGCCAAAGCGGGCCGCTCGACCGTGTTCGACTTCAACGACGCCAAAACGCGCATGGAAAAGGCCGAAGCCGAGGCCGTGCAGGCCAAATACGAATTCGTATTCCGTTCGAAAATACTCGATTTCTACCGCGGGAAACCGCTGACGCTCTGAAAAAGCCCGCCCGCAATAAACAATTCGAAACAAATAGAGCGACCCGAAAAGGTCGCCCTATTGCCATCCGAAACATCAGTCCCAACAAAATCCCGGACGGCTTCCGGTAGTGAGTCCCGGACTTCCTCCGGCAGGAAAGTCCTTCGTGCGTCACTGAAATCTGTGTTTATCCCAGCGATACAAAGGTAGAACAAATTATTCGCCCCCACAAGCGACTGGGCGTTTCTGTATTCACTCCCGGCCGAATTGTTGCAATATAACACACGAAACGATGCCTCCGACCGTATTCGGACTGCTTTTCGTCCGGCAAAAAGGCGGCAATCCCGAAAATTTGCCCTACTTTTGCAGCGTTTTCAACGACAACAGGATGGAATGGCTTAAAGAATTGCTCGTCGAGCACTCGGCACTGCAAGCCGTCGTGGTGATCTCGCTCATCTCGACGATCGGCATCGGACTGGGCAAGATCCGCTTCTTCGGAATCTCGCTCGGCACGGCTTTCATCTTCTTCGTGGGGATCATGGCCGGACACTTCGGGCTGTCGCTCGACCCGGCGATGCTGACCTACGCCGAAAGTTTCGGACTGGTGATCTTCGTCTACGCCCTCGGTCTGCAAGTGGGACCGGGCTTTTTCAGCTCGATGCGCGTCGATGGGCTGCGGCTGATGTCGCCGGCCATCGCCGTCGTACTGCTCGGCACGGCGCTGGCCGTGGGGCTGAGCTACGCCTTCAAGATCCCGATGTCCGACATGTCGGGCATCCTCTGCGGCGCGACGACCAACACCCCGGCGCTGGGTGCCGCACAACAGGCCCTGCAACAGATGGGGATGGACACCAACGGCGCCGCGCTGAGCTGCGCCGTGGCCTACCCGCTGGGGGTCGTGGGCGTCATTCTGGCCATGATTTTCCTGCGCAAACTCTTCGTGCGCCCCGCAGACATGCCGGGCCCCGACGCCGAACACCACAAGAACGTCTTCATCGCCAGCTACCGCCTGACCAATCCCGCCGTCTTCGGCAAAAGCGTGCACGAAATCGCGGTCCACAGCCACCACCACTTCGTCATCTCGCGCCTGTGGCGCGACGGGCAGGTGTCGATCCCCACGTCGGACATGACGCTCGACGCGGGCGACGTGATCCTCGTGATCACCACCCCCGGCGACGCCGACGCCCTGCGGCTGATCTTCGGCGAGCAGGAACAGAAGGACTGGAACAAGGAGAACATCGACTGGAACGCCGTGGACCGCCAGCTGATTTCGCAGCGCATTCTGGTGACACGCCCCGAGATCAACGGCAAGAAGCTCTCGCAGCTGCGCCTGCGGAACAACTACGGCATCAACATCAGCCGCGTCTACCGTTCGGGCGTGCAGCTGCTGGCGACGCCCGACCTGCGGCTCCAGATGGGCGACCGCCTGACGGTGGTGGGCGAAGCGCAGGCGATCCGCAATGTCGAAAAGATCCTCGGCAACGCCGTGAAGAGCCTCAACGAACCCAACCTCGTGGCGGTCTTCATCGGTCTGATCCTCGGTCTGACGCTCGGAAGCATCCCCATAGCCATCCCCGGCATCTCGATCCCCGTGAAACTGGGTCTCGCCGGCGGCCCGATCATCGTCGGCATCCTCATCGGCACGTTCGGACCCCGGCTCCACATGATCACCTACACCACGCAAAGCGCCAACCTGATGCTCCGCGCCCTGGGGCTCTCGATGTACCTCGCCTGCCTCGGGCTCGACGCCGGAACGCACTTCTTCGAAACCGTCATGCGGCCCGAAGGGGCGCTGTGGATCGCCGTCGGATTCGTGCTGACCTTCGTCCCGGTGGTGCTGGTCGGGCTGTTCGCCCTCCGGGCGCTGAAGGTCGATTTCGGCTCGGTGTCGGGGCTGCTGTGCGGCAGCATGGCCAACCCAATGGCCCTGAACTATGCCAACGACACCATCGAGGGCGACAACCCCTCGGTCTCCTACGCCACGGTCTACCCCGTCTGCATGTTCCTGCGCGTGATCATCATTCAGGTGATGCTGATGCTGGTGCTTTAGCCTCCGGCGAAGTGCCCTGCGGCGCGGGCGGCGTGTTTTGCGATGCAGGCGGCACACCGCCCTGCGGCGCCGAAGCGCGCAGCGAAACGACATCCGCACCCGAGGGGTTCTGAAAGACCCGCAGCCCGAATTCCGGAATCACGGCCAGCACATGGTCGAAAACATCCGACTGTATTCTCTCGTAATCCACCCAGACGACCGTATCGGTAAAGAAATAGAGCTGCATCGGAAGCCCCGTTTCCGTCGGTTGCAGCTGGCGCACCATCAGCGTCATCGACTTGTTCACCGGCACCTCGTTTTGCAGGTAGCGCACCAGATAGGCCCGGAAAACCCCGAGGTTGGTCTGGTGCAGGCCGTTGACCCGCCGTTCGGCGGCCCCGATGCCGTGCGCGGCGTTGTAGGCTTCGATCCGCCGCTCGGTCTCCTCGACATAGTCCTTGATGAGGTCGATGGTGCGGTAATGGTCCAGCATCTCGGGGGTGCAGAAACGCACGCTGGTCATGTCGATCGACACCGAGCGCATCACGCGCCGCCCGCCCGAAAGCTGCATGGCATGCCAGTTCGTAAAGGAATCGGTCGTCAGCAGATAAGGCGGCAGCATGACGAGCGTGTTGTCCCAGTTGCGGATTTTGACCGTCGTCAACGACACCTCCTCGACGTTTCCGTCGGCGCCGTACTTCGGGACCGAGATCCAGTCCCCGACTTTGAGCATGTCGTTGGCCGAGAGCTGGATGCCCGACACGAATCCGAGGATACTGTCGCGGAAAATCAGCATCAGCACGGCCGCCGAGGCCCCCAGCCCCGTGAGCAGGATGGTCGGCGATTTGTCGAGCAGGATCGAGACGATCAGGATGGCGCAGATCAGCGCCGCAATGCCCTGCGCCGTCTGCCGCAGGCCCTTGATGGGTTTGTTCTGCCACGCCGGGCGCGACGCGGCGATATGGAAAGCAGCGTAAAGCAGGGCGCTGACGAAGCGGAAGACCGTGACGACGATATAGACCTGCATGAGCCGCATCACGATGACGCGGCCGGAGGATTTCTCCTCGAAGACGACCGGCAGCACCACCGCCAGCAGGATAGCGCTCAGAATGTGACACATGCGGTTGAGAACCGGAACGCTGAAAAGCGTGTCGTCCCACTTGGCCCGGGTGCGCGTGACGAGTTTGCGCACTCCGCGCACGATCCCCAGCCGCAGCAGCAGATCGAAGAGTACGGCGGCCAGCACGACCAGCGCGAAAGCCACCCAGCGGTCCCAGCCGTCATCGGCGGCCGAGGTCGCGCCCAGCCACTCCAAAAGAGAATCGGTCCAGCGTTTCAGATGAGTTTGCATACTCCCGCCACGACGCAATTTCCGCGCCACGGGCGCAGGCGCAAGAGGCCCTTCTATCCGAGCACCAGCTTCACTTCGCCTTCGAAATTGGGCGTGAAGATCCCTTCGCCCAGATTCTCACGAATCTCCTGCGGAGACCAGAAGCGTCCGCCGTCGAGTTCGCCGCTCGGACGGACCGGACCGTCGCAGACCGCCCGGAAGACATGGACCAACTCGCGCTCGCGCTCCGAACGGAACTCGTAGACGGCGACCGCCTCGGGCGTGAACTCCGTGATGCCCAGCTCCTCGCGGACCTCGCGCCGCAGGGCTTCGGCGATCGTCTCGCCGTAGTCCACATGTCCGCCCACGGCCGTATCCCACCGCCCGGGCTGGATGTCCTTCCAAAGGGGACGCTTCTGCAAGTAAAGCTCCCCGCGCGAATTGAAGACGTGGAGGTGCACCACCGGATGCAGCAGCATCGAACCGCCGTGGCACTCGCCGCGCGTGGCCCGGCCGACGACCTTTCCGGCGGAATCGACCACGGGAAAGACCTCTTCGCTGTTATCGCAGTTCATGGCGGGGATATTTACGGATGTAAACCATGACGGCCGCCATGCCCAGCAACACGAAAGCCGCGCCGGGCAGCGCCGTATATTCATAGCCGAGTCCGCGGCCGATCGGCAGGCCGCCGACGTAGGCTCCCAGGGCGTTGCCCAGGTTGAAAGCCACCTGCACGAGGGCCGCGCCGAGCATCTCGCCGCCGCGCGAGTTTTCGAGGATCAGCAGCTGCTGGGGCGACGAGACGCAGAAGAGGCAGGCCGTCGTCAGACACATCAGCGCCAGCGAGAGGCAGGGAACATGCGCCCCGAAGAAGATGCCGACGAGTGCCAGACAGGCCGTGCCGAGCGTGAAGCGCACGACCTTCTCGGGCGAGAAGCGGTCGGCATAGTGGCCGCCGACGATATTGCCGGCGAACATGCCGAAACCAGCGAGCATGATGATAAGCGTCAGGTCGTCGGGGCGGAATCCGGAGGTATGGAGCATCAGCGGGCTGACATAGCTGTACCAGCAGAAGATGCCGCCGTTGCCGAGCATCACCGACGCCAGCACCAGCCACGGAGCGGCGCTTTTCAGGAACCGGAACTGCCCCTTCATCCCCGTATCGGGCAGCGCGGGCAGGGCCGGGACCCACAATTTCACGAGCAGCATGGCCACGGCGCCCCACACGGCGACGATCCCGAACGTGGCGCGCCACGTCACGGCGCCGCTGATGTAGGTTCCCAGCGGCACGCCGAAGAGATTGGCGACGGTCATGCCCACGACCATGATCGACACGGCCTCGGCGCGTCTGCCCTTGTCGGCGACACGCTCGGCGACGATCGACCCCACGCCGAAGAAGGCCCCGTGGGGAAGCCCCGAGATGAAACGCATGGCCAGCAGAGTCCAGTAGTTCGGCGAAAGCGCCGCGCAGGCGTTGCCGAGAATGATCAGGCCCGTAAGGGCCAGCAGAATGTGTTTCAGCGGCCGCGTGCGGGCCACCAACACCGTGAGGGGCGCCCCGAAGCAGACGCCCAGCGCATAGGCGGAGATCAGGTGCCCCGCTTCGGGAATCGAGACGCCGAGGCTGCGGGCGATGTCGGGCAGGATGCCCATCATCACGAACTCCGCCATGCCGAGCGCCAATGTCCCGAAAGCCAAAGCGATCAGACTTTTCTTCATCGGAAAATAACCTTTAACAACTAACCGGCCGCAAAAATAGCACAAAAAAGGTGAAAAGTTTCTGTCTCTTTTCACCTTTTCCGATTTTTCAGAGCCGGGGCCCCGACTCCCGCGGCTGGCCGACTTCGAAACCCAGAGCCCGCATCCACTCCACCGTGGCGGCATCGACCTGATCGTTGCGGTCGGTCCAGCGGCGCTCCTCGATCAGCCGCTTCTTGCGCTCTTCGAGGTTCTTCAGCAGCGGAAAATCCGGATGGGGCAACTGCGACCGGGCCTCGCGCTGCGAGGGGCGGATCGTGCGGTCGAAAACATCGGCCTGCGTCGGACGCCGCGCGCCCTCCCACTTGAAGCCCTTGAGGAAAAGCTCCTGATCGGGCGGGATCTTGTCCATCGGATAGATGTTCCAGTCGGGGTCCTTGCGGTAGACGATCGTCACGACCTGCTTGTCCTCGATGTAGAACGAGCAGTCGCCGCTCTCGATGACGCCGACGCCCGTGATCTGGGGCGGTTCGCCGTCCTGCATATAGTAGATCGTCCGGGCATTGCCGTTGACATCGTTGCGGTAGATGGCATTGTCGCGGAAATAAGCCGTCATCTGCTTGCCCGCCACCTGGTTGTAATGGAGCGTGTCCAGCTCGGCGACCATCATGGGCGTGCCGACGAACTCGGCGCGCGTGATCTGCTGATTCTCGGTGAAAACATCCATCACGTCGGAGGTGATCTGGTTGGACTGGTTCCACAGCACGGGGTCGATGTACATATGGATCGTCGAATCGGTGCTGATAGCCGTGATCGAGTCGCAGACGGCCTGGAAATCAGAGCGGTAGATGCGCACGTCACGGAAACCTTTCAGCAGGCGGTAGACCGAATCGGCGGGCACGGCCAGCGAATCGGCCGAATCGGCGGGAATCGTCATCGCCAGCGAGTCGGCGGCCAGCGAATCGGCCGTCAGCATCAGCAGCGAATCCATCTCCGAAGCATTGCGGTCGATCAGCGAGTCGATCTCGCGCAGCGCCGTGGAGTCGATCGGTATCACCTTGCCCTTGCGGGCCGCACGGGCCTGCCGGGCGCGCAGTTTCGATTCGGCTTTGAGCCTGCGGGCCGCCAGACGCTTCTCCTCGCGCTCCTTCTGGGCCAGCAGCTTGGCCGTGGCCTTCTCCTGCCGCTTGGCGGCGATCTGTTCGAGCTTCTCTTTCTTGGCTTTGGCCGCGGCGGCTTTCAGAGCGGCTTTGGCCTTGATCTCCTGCTCTTTCAGGTAGGCTTTCCGGGCGTCGCCGACCAGCGTATCGAGAGGATCGATCGCCGGAACGGCCAGCGAATCGGTTCCCCGCAGCGAATCGGGAAGTTCCGGACGGCTCAGCGAGTCGAGCATTCGGGACCGCTCCACGGAATCGGCTCCGGGGAGGGGCTTCGTGTGTCCGGGCGAATCCGTCACGCTCCTGTCGGCCGGCAGGGAATCGGCCCTGTGAACGGGATGCCCGCCCGTGGAATCCGGCGTCACGCGTGCCAGAGAGTCGGCTTTCGCCGCCTCGGCGGCCCGACGCAGGGCGTTTTCATTGATCGTGAAGAGGAACATCGAATCGGCGCGCATGAAGAGCGAATCGCCCTGCGAAAGGTCGTAGCTCACCACGGCGGGACGCCGCGTGAGGATCGCATCGCCCGGCTCCTTCCAATACTCGCCGTAGTCGCCGAAAGCCAGCACCTTGTGTTCGGTGTCGTCCAGCTGGAGGTCGTGCCGCAGAATCACGTGATCCTTGGCGCGGTAAAAATCGAGGCTGTCGCTCCATATCTCCTGCTTTTCGGTCAGGATGTAGCCGTTGCGCGTGACGATATAGAGCGTGTCGAGCTTGTCGTAAGCCCCCCGGTCGGCGTAGAGGTAGTCGCCGTCCTTGTTCCAGATGTTGGTGTGTTCGAAGAAGAAGGCGTTGTCCGTGGTCATGTCGTAGACCACCGAATCGCCTTTGAGTTCGTACTCGTCGTTGCGCATCTCCACACGATCGACGGCGATCAGCTCCTTCGTATCGGCATAGTAATAGCCCCGGACCGATTCGAGCAGGTTCTCGCGGTTCAGCATCACGCCGCCGTCGTCGAACTCGCCGACGTTGCTCTTGGTGTTGAAGAGGAATTTATAGGTGTAGAGCGTGGCGTCGCCGTCCACCACCTTGATGATGTCCGAATAGACCCGCGCCTCGTTCACATCGCCGTCGTACTCGGCCCGGTCGCCGTAAATGTAGGTCGTATTCTTGTTGATGAGCACGTTGCCGAAGAACTCGATGCGCATGTCCGAATAGCGGACGGCCGAGTCGCAGGTGATGACGGCACCGTTGTGCTGTGCGGCGAAGTTGCCCACCAGAAAGACCACCGAGTCGCCCGGAGCCACGGGGCCCATCAGGTCCGATTTGAGGTCGATGAGCTTCTTCTCGCTCTCCCCGGGCGCAGGAGCCTGCATGACACTGCGCGCCGAAAGCACGCCGGCGGCAGCCAGCGTCACAGCGGCTATGGACACGAGCCTGCGCACGGCCTACTTCACCCAGTGTTTGTTCTCGAACTCCCCGTCGCGGAACTCGGGATCGATGTAGACATACATGCCGTCGATCTTCTTCGAGAGCCACTCCTTGAAGACCCGGTCCTGCTTGTCCTGCAAGGCCATCTCCTCCAGCCGCAGGTAGTCCTCGTTGAGCGAGGCCGTATGCGTGGGGATGATCTCCACGAGCTTGACGATCTTGGCCATCTGGTTGCCGAGCATGTCCTCCGTGAGGTAGGCGTCCGACACCTCTCCGGGTTTCAGCCGGTTGAGGGCGTTGTAGTCGTCGAGACTCTTGAAACGTCCGAAATCCTCCTTGAGGAACTTCGTGACGGTCAGTTTGGCGTCGAAGGCGTTGAATCGCTCCAGAATGTCGTGGTTCGAGACGATGCCGCCGTTCATCTTCGACTGCGCGTCGTCGGAGTATTGCAGGGCCGCTTTCTCGAAGGTGAGCGAATCCTTGTGGATCAGGTTGGCGATGCTGTCCAGCAGGTTGAGCGACTCGCCCAGCTCCTCGGTCGTGTAGACCGGGCGCAGCAGGATGTGGCGGAAATGGTACAGCTGGCCGCGCTTGTCCAGCAGCTGGATGATGTGGAATCCGAACTGCGATTCGACGACCTCGGAGATCTGTCCGGGCTTCATGTTTTCGAGCGCCGCGGCGAACGACGGGTCGAGGCTGGCCAGCAGCGAGGGGTCCATCTCACCGCCGCGCATCATCGTTCCGGGGTCCTGCGAGTACATGCGGGCCAGGTTCTCGAACTTCGCCGAGCCGGTGATGACGCGCTCGCGCATGTCCAGCAGCCGTTCGCGGGTGCGCTGCTTGGCGGCGGTCATCGACTTGGGGAACTTGGTGATCTGCGCGTAGACGTACTGGTCGGCGATGGTCGGCAGGCTGTCTTTCGAAATCGACTTGTAAAACCGCTCGACCTCGCCCGGGATCACCGAAACCTTGCCCACCACCTCGCTCTGCATCGAGTTGGCGTAGGACTGCTCCTCGTAACGCTGGCGCATGATCTCGCGGATGTTGAAGATCGGCATGTGGTGCTTGGCCTCCAGCGCAGGGATCGAACCCTCCATGTCGATCATCTGCTGCACCTGCTCCTCGACGCGGGACATGATGTCGCCGTCGTTGATCTTCACGGAATCGATCTGCGCCTGGTTGTAGAGCAGTTTCTGGGTCATCAGCGCTTCGAGCGCCTCGTTCATCGGGTCGCGGTCGGACGTATAGCCCTCCTGCCGGCGCTGCTCGGTGAGCTGGCGCGCATATTCGTCCACCTCGGAGTAGAGGATCGACGAACCGCCCACCACGGCCACCACCTTGTCGAGCATCACCTGTCGTTTCTGCGCAAGGGCCCCTGCGAACAACAGGACGAGCGCCGCGGCCAACATACCTTTTTTCAACATCTCGGTTTCGTTTATCGTTTTTTATTCAATTATCTTCTCTTTTCGCCCTTTCATCGTCGAAGATCTTCACCTCGCCGTTCTCCGCGGCCCGGGCGCTGAGCTCCTCCTCGTGCCGGCGGATGATCTCGCCCTGCCGCTGGTTGAACAGGATGCGGCGAATGATTCCCCGCAGCCGTTCCGGCGGAATCGGCTCGCCCTCGCGCCGCACGGCCTCGATCTGGAAATAGTAGTGCGAATGGCTGTCGCGCATCTCCTGCACGGCCGTCGAGGCCAGCAACGGATCGTAGGACTGCGACCGCGGCGTCGGCAGGTAGCTCAGGAAATCCGAGAAATCCACCCACTGATCGCGGAAGTCGCTGATCGTAAAGTCGTTTTTCTCGCAAATGTCGCGGAAATCCTGCTGCTGTGCCTCCGTTTTGGAGGCCATCAGCGTCTTGAGCTTCGCGGCCTGGCGGTACCCCTCGGTGAAGCGGACGATGCGGCCCTTGACGATCGGGCGGTCGAGTTTGAAATCGGCCTTGTGGGCGTTGTAGTAAGCCGCGATCTCGTCGTCGGTGAACACCGTGTCGATCGAGCGATCGACGTAGTGCTGGTCCAGCTTGCGGATCAGCAGCGCCTGCCGGTACTCCTCGACCATCTTGTCGATGTCGGCCGCCGAAGAGGAGAAAAGCGTCTCCGCCTCTTGCAGCTTGAGCTGCTTGACGACCCAGCGATCGACGAAGACCCGCATGAAAGCCGCGCTGTCGTCGCCCGTGAGCCCCTGCGGAACCACCGAACGCACGTCGCGTATCTTCAGCTCCTTGCCGCCGGCCCGCGCGATGGTCGTATCGCTCGTGAAATAACGGGGCAGCTCCCGGCAACCCGCCAGCAGCAGCGCACCTGCCGCGACCGCTATTTTCGCTCGCACATTCATATTCCGAAAGGCAAAGATACGTTTTTTACTTGTAAGTAACGCAGCGAAGCGCCGGATTATTACGCCGCGGACGGATTTTTCATCCTCCGCAGCGTGCGCAGCATCATGTAACCCGAGACGGCCGTGAGCGCCAGCGCCGCGATATAGATCAGGACGTAGAGCGTGCGGCTCTCCACCATTTCGATCAGCAGGGCGTTTCCATGCCCGGTGGCCATCGCCAGGTAGGCCACGGCGTTGTTCAGGGCGTGGAGGATCATCACCGACCACATCGAATCGGTCGCCAGATAGACGAAGCCGAGGATCAGTCCGATGACCGAAGCGCCGATGACCTGCGCCGGCTGTCCGTGGAGCACCCCGAAGAAGAGCGACGACACGAGCCACGCCGTGACCACGCCGTAACGGGCGCGCAGCGAACCGAGCACCACGCCGCGGCAGATCAGCTCCTCGAACACCGGAGCGAAGAGGACCAGCGAAAGGATGGTCCAGAAACCGCGCCCCACGTCGAGCGAGAGTTCGGGCAGCAGGCGCAGCAGGGGTTCGAGCACCACGCCGACGGCGAAGATCAGCACGAAGGCCCACAACAGCAGCGCCGGATTGAGCCCCCGGACCGAGAAACGCGCCCACGGACCGCTGCCGCCGCGCGCGCGACGATAATAGAGGATGCCGGCGAGGGTGATCGACATCGAACAGAAATAGAGCGCCGCCATCAGTTTGCCCAGGGCGGCGGGCTCCATCGACTTATAATCGAATCCGTGTCCGGCGAAAAGCATGAAGAGCATCGCCGCGGTGCCCACGACGATCTGCGCCCCGAGGGCGATGCCCAGCATGGCGAACATGTCGCCCACGGTCGGGAATCTGCGGCACCCGTGCAGCTCCCCGCCGCCCCCGGATTCCGTACCTCCTTCCGCGGCCGCTTCGCGCCCGGCCGCCGGAAACGCCGTCTTTTTTTCTTCCATAATATCGTGTAACTGTCAGTTCGTTCCGACTCCAAAGGTAAGCATTTTTCCGGTACGGTTATGGATTTCCATTTAATTTCATTAAATTTGCCTGCTTATAAACCGAATTCAT
>ENA-UESD01001603-UESD01001603.1-human-gut-metagenome-genome-assembly--contig:-NODE-1603-length-17979-cov-6.444531_pt1 | contig 17979 bp, 20 predicted proteins | sample MGYA00242985_ERZ507986 | MGnify/ENA primary metagenome ERZ507986 (study PRJEB26167, sample SAMN06115408) | human gut metagenome | host: Homo sapiens | place: China:Guangxi | collected 2016-04-06... | reverse complement strand
GGCAAAGCCGATCAGAAGGAAAGAAAGCACCAGAATGCTCATCCAGCCGGAAATCCCTAGCCACAGATATCCCAGTTCATAACCTGCGCTTAGTGTAATAATAGTGGCTTTAAGTCCGATCTTTGCAGGAAGGACTCCGGTGGCAAAACCTGCCATCAGATTTCCAATACTCATAATAGACAAAAGTGTGCCGGTTACATTGTAGTCAAATCCATAACGTTCCTGCAGCAGGCTTACTATAATACCGCTGCTGATGGAGCAGATGCCGCTTAGGAAAAAAGCAATGAAGCCTGACATCTGTAGTTTTTTGTCAAGAGAATTCATAAAAGAGGGCCTCCTGTCTGCTTCGCAGCCGCTTATTTTTCACTACGCTTCATTATACTAGCAAATTTGGTTTTGCGCAAAGACTGAAGAAAAAATTAAAAAAAATAAAAAATTACCGCACCAGAGTGCCGAACCCGCTGAAATAGAAGCAGTTAAGCCGATAAACGGAAATTTTTGATATAAAGGGAAAGAAACGTAGTGCTTACGTTGAACGCTGCTGCGCAGGATTTCCTCTATATAGTATGGAGGTCACACTAGCCTCTACCTCTATCGCAAGCAGCGCTAGATCTTAGTGCTGTTATTTTTTCTTTCTTTTTTTTTATTGGAGGAACGGACGTACTGCGTCCCGTGAAACGTGGCTGCCTCGGTCACGTTAAATTTTATTATGTAAGACTAGAAAAAGCTGTTGACAAGATTGGACTCTGGTGATATACTGGGAACAGTTTCATATAGAGGCATGGAGGTTTAGAATATGTACTAGCTATTTGCAGAAACCATTACTCGCTCTAAATATAGTAAAGTAGTGGATTTTGTTGTAACCAGCTAAGTTATGGAGACGGAGCTGCGACCATTGTGCTATGTCGCAAAGCTCCGGTGCAGTACCGTTTTCTGTAGAGGAACACACGAAAGATTCTTAGAGGAGGAATTTAATGAAGAAGTACATCAGCGACGTTATTGATATGGGAAAGATCAAGCCCGGCCAGTTTAATTTGATTACCGGCGGGTGCGGATCTGGGAAGACGACATTTGTTCTTGAGGATCTTTTGAACCACTTTCCTGACGTGAAGCCAGAGCAAATGATTATAGTAACTTCTCGCTCCATTACGGCAGAGCAGATGGATCATGACCATGACGGCGTAACGTTGTACAATAATAAGAATTGCGACATAGTTAATTATTGGGCTGACGCAGACCACGAGGTAAAGAACCCTGGCGTTCGTGTAATGACCTACGACAAGATTATTGACATCCTGATTAACAAGAATATCTTTGGAGTCAAAGCACTTGGTAATATTAAGATACTGGTATTTGATGAATGCCACACGTTGTTCACAGATGAGTTTATGGCAAAGCTAGAGCTGATAAGGATATGGCTGCGTGAGGCAATATTCAATCGCAAGGATTTTGTCGTTATTGGTGTTACAGCTACGCCAGCCTCCGTTGATTTCATAAACATCCATCGGGCTGGGCTTCCTATTGTTCATGTAATGGACGAGAACCTGATTACATATAAGGCAAAACGTATGATTTGCACAAACTTCTCGGGGGCGATTGACTTGCTGCGATCAAAGAAGCTTCCTGGGCGAAACATTGTAATGTGTAAAAGAATTGAAGAGTGCAGACTTATATATGATCTGATCCCGGATTCGTGTGCTGTAATTAGCAAGTCCCATAGTGGGGTTACAAAACAGAATGATCCGTTTGCATACGGTAAGAGGAATCTCTTGTACTTAAAATACGAGCAGTACATGGATTATGTAAGATCGTATATTAGCGAACACAGTGATATTCCCAGAGAGGTTCTAACTGATAACGGCAGCCGTAATGTTAACACACTAGCCACGACGTCAACGTTCAGAGAGGGGTTCAACCTATTCGAGAAATCAGGCGTAAAAAATGTGTTCGTGGTCGCAAGCGACGAGATGCAAATCACACAGTTCCTTGGTCGGTGCCGGTATGATATTGAAAACCTTGTTGTCGTTATTCCTCCGAGGGAGTTCAGAGAAACTACTTGCTGCGGATATTTTACTCGTCAGTCTGAGCTGCTGTACAGTTTTGTTCGCGGCGATGACAATGAGTGGTTCGGTGGAATCAAAAAACTCGTATACGGCGATGTTGACAGCGTGGAGTTCTACGGAGATGTGAAAAAGCGTTTCAACAACAGCTCTGGTTACTCCGCTCTCAAAGGAAAGCTCTCCAGTGGCCGCATGATGGATAGTATAAAAAACTTGCTGTCTACGGAAGATAACAAGGTATATATCTGGAAGGGCAATCACGATGACGAGATTCGCAGCGCTGCCTCGGACTACAGTATTCTCCGGGGTCGGCATATTAGCGCACAATCTATCACTCTCAATAAGGTTATGACTGTTCTAAAAGAATACGGCTACCGGGTGGAGGTACACCCGAAGCTACCCGACGGAACACGGCGGCGGTGCTATTGCATCTATGCCGACTAAATTTTGTTGCATAAGACTAGAATAATCTGTTGACAATATTGGCACATCTGTGGTATAATAATAATGAAAATCAGAGCCACCGAGATCAGACCAATACCAATGAGCTAAAGGAGGCCAGGATATGAAGGAGAATTATTATGGATACATACGAAGAGAACAGATACACAGAGACGGATGATGGCTGGGAGTCCCCATCCGAAGAAGAAGCTGCCGCTATGCGTGAAGATTGGTATGACCAATGGTGGCAGTACGTGGCAGACTACAGTGACGGGAATATTGATTACGAGGAGGTAATGCGCTATGCAGAATAATCCGGCAGCCTATCAATGCGATTGCGGGTTCGTGACGGGAGGTCTGTACCTGTGTCACGTAGAGGAGGACGGTGACTCTATGTTCTATCCAGAGCACTGCCCGAGGTGTGGCGGGCGTATTATCAGCGTCGAGCGAAGAAAGTCCTTCGGTCATGTTTACGGTAACGGCATCGAGTTTAACCTGTGGAAGATGCACGTGGAGGATGCGGATGGAGGCGAACCGTCGTGAGAGTTCCACCGGTAGTCGTTTGTGACGGTTGCGGCGGGGAATTTACTATGGAACGGATTGAGATATCAGCCACAGAGTCTGGATACGGGATGACCGTGTTTACCCCGCCGTATTGCCTACATTGCGGGAGACGCATTCTTCGTCTGGTCGCCGAGACGGAGACCGAAGAAAAATACAGAGCGATTGTAGGGAAGTGATTATTTGACAATATATGAGCTATGGGATATTTGTACGGAGATGAGATGCTACGAATATGACATCATGTTGGTTGGCAAAGATGGATCGGCTGTTCCATTGAGCGAGTGCCACCTTAGTAAGTGCAATGAGCGCAAGGAACTGTACATAACTAATAACGAATGAAGGAGTGTAATAGCATGGCCAACGAAAACATCTGCATCGTGCATTGTAGGGATTGCTGCTACAGTGTACCGAGCAAGAAAGAGGATAGTTCTATCTGCATGGTATTCAAATCTGTCATGAGCAATGATTTTTACTGCAAGCACGGAAACAACAAAGAGGGGTATATGAACGAAAATTATTGATTTTGGAGGAGAGTGCAATGGAGGCGAAAGCAAATAAAAAATATTAGACAGCGCAAAGTTATGAAGCTGCACACAGCTCGTCTGCGGAAAGCTAACTGGAATCTAACATTATCAATGTCGGATGCCAAGCGGGGGAACGAAATTGTGACGCTGGCGGAGAGTACGTTGATACGGTTTATAGACAACGCCAAGGGCGTAGACACCGGTGGTATTTATCATCGAATCGACGAGTTGAAGTCGCAGGCAGCCAGGATAAAGAACGGTTACGAAGAAGATTCATCTCCCGCCACGTTGAAGTCAATCTATGCAGAGATAAACAAGCTCTTACTTGTCCCGGAGTATCTGCTCTTGGTTATCGACTCCGAGGCAGACTATCAGAGAGCTGTTTTCGGATTCACCGTGAACGGCATTACATACAAAAGGCTGCTGGCAACTGCCGCCGGAGTTAAGACCAGCACCATTATCTTCGTTGCAGATTATCTGAAGCCTGAGCTGCTCCAGAAGCTGAATAATGGAAGGGACATGATAAAACCTGCTGTTCCGAGTAAGCTGGAGAGCTACATGGGTTTATCAGCTTCGGCATCGAAGCCTGTATCTATGCCTAGAGGCGTGATCGTCGTAAAGGACTGCTATATGCGCTTTAAGGACGATTACTTGCTGCTGAAAGATTTGGATGACAGTGACGAGCCGTATATTGAAGAGGTTCACCAAGGCGATGTAGAGGTAGATAACTCTGATGGATACGGACTCGCCTCCCCTGCCCTGATTGAGCGCTGGACAGCAGAGCTGGAAGAGGATGGGCCGGTTGGTGGTATGTGCATTCGCAACGCATTCTGCAAAGGTATGGTATTCCCTTTCGACTTCTATGAGTTTGCAGGACTTGTCGCCAACAGCGATACGGTCATTGACGTCTGGGGCCACGAGCAAAATATTTATGATGCAGAGCTAATACTGACGGAATCCATGCTAAAGCTATGGGATTCTTACAAGAGCTGTGAGGACTATTTGGCAAATTGTAAAGAGAATGGCTACACCTTTAGCGTGACGAAGATTGTCGAACCGCAGCAGCACGAGAGCCGAGAGCTGAACTACCAATTCATCCAGCCGTTTGAGATGACGGATGATGACATCCGAGAACTGATTGCTCCGACCATTTCTGATATTAGTGGCGTTATGGGTGGTGACCCAGCCAAGGCGCTACTGTATCTCAGGGGGGTTGACCAGACTGAGGACAGCGCTGCCAGATTGTCAGATGACTACGCCCAAGCGATTGCCATTGACCCGGATGTTCTCAATGATAATTACGTGCGTGGACAGATCAGTAAGCTGATCTCGAAGAGAGCAGACCGAGCCAAGCTGGGGCGTATTCGTGTCCGAGGAGATTTCAACGTGGTATCCGGCGACCCTTACGCATTGTGCCAGTCTATGTTCGGGCTAGAGGTAACTGGTCTGCTGCCGAGAGGTACGGCGTACAGCCAGTATTGGAACGAACGTGGTGTAAACGAGGTGCTGGCGTTCCGCGCACCGATGACCAATGGGCATTCTATTCGTAAGATAAAACTCGTGGATAATCCGTCCTGCCGCTGGTGGTATAGGTACATGAGGAACGTCATGATACTGACTGGGTGGGATATGACGATGGCAGCCGAAAATGGCTGCGACTGTGATAAAGTGTATTGTCACGCCCGACAGTAATGTCGGGGCAACGAGCCAGTGAACCCAACACGGGGTGTGACCGTAAGGTTGCTAACGGTTCAGAAGCAGGAGACTGCATTATGAGTAAGGGAGACTAAGGCATTATTTACTATGTTGGTTCCGTATTTTTGGTTTGGAGGAATTTACATAGAAGAAAGAGTATTTAATTATGCAGGCGTAGATTATATTGTTTCGTCTGATGGAAAGTTATATAGTACGCATAGCAATGGTCGTGGGGAATATCATAAAGAGATTTCGCAGAGATTAAACAGCGACGGATATCAGACCGTAACTGTCGGCCCGACCGGGCACAGATTGCAAGCTCGTGTCCATAGAATTGTAGCGGAATGTTTTATCCCAAATCCAAATAGTCTTCCGGAGGTAAATCATATTGATTGCAATCGTATGAATAATGATGTATCAAATCTTGAGTGGGTAAGCCACAATGATAATGTACGTCATTCATACAACCTTGGAAAATATAAAGGGAGATTTGGAGACAAGAATCCAAACTATGGTAACCATACGTTGAGTGAGAAATACAGAAATGATCCCGACCTTTCTAAGGAAAAGAATTCTCGTCCTGGCACTCAAAACGGGCGTTGCGTAAAGATGAAGCTGACTAATACAAAAACCGGGGAAGTAATTCTATTCGATTATATTGGACAGGCTGCATCTTATTTGATCGAGCATGGATATTCTAAGGGAACTGTTCGATCTACATCAGGTGTCCTATGGAAAGCTATGAGAAACGGGACATTGTGCTATCGTATATTCAGTGCAGAGAAATTGAAGTAATTAAATCAACATAGTTAATAATGCTAAGTTAATACCGTGTCAAGGCCGCAAGGCAAGATGTAGAGACTATTCCGTAAGGAAGTACATCGGAGGCGAAATTCCTCCGGTGGAAGTGCTGGCCATCCGGTGACGGATGAAGAGATAGTCCAGTCCCACTGTTATGGTGTTAAAGTACAAGGAAACTTGGGGTATATTCGGGAGACACTTTTTTAACAACAAATAACCACGTTCTTCTCCGCTGCTTCAAGGAGACACTTCCAATTCAGTGTATTCAGAAGAAGGCGGACAAGATTGTGCCGACGGAACAGGATTTCATTAAGGCGAACTGCTCTTCCTTTGGAGATGACATTGGGGCCGTTACGAATAGGATCACAGCAATGTTTGATGTGGCTTCTACGTTTCCGGCAGGCAGCAAGCAGAGAGATATACTAGAGTACCGCATTATGTGCGGCCAGCAATTTCAACAAAACAGCATCATTAAGGTGCCTATATGTGGTGACATATATAGCAAATCCGGTGAACCTGTAAATGCAGGGTGTGCGTCTATCGTGACGTGCTAACAGGGAACCCTAAACAAAGCACGGGAATCCTGTGCCGAGCCACCGTGGAAACGTGGTGGAGGGTGCAACGATCAGGACATACCGCCTAAACATATAATGCATGGCGATGAAGTCCGTACATCTCTGGTGGGATCCCAGAGGTGGAAGTGCCGGAGGACTCCATTCTGGAGTTCATGATATGATCTACTCCCCTAATAAATATCGGGAAACCGAGGGTACAAAGGTGATAAAGCAAAAGGTGTTTTGTGTAAGGATATGCCAAAGCGATGGTATTCCTATCACGAAGCAGCCGAAGCTAGCAAGATGGATGCCGAGATTGTGGCCGACCACAAGCCATACTTCATGACATACCGCTATCCTGTCGAGCGCCGCCAGTATAATGCGTTTATTAAGCGCTGCAAATTTGACTGCATCTGGAAGTTCGGTATTCCGCTGGAGGAGCTTCTGAACAAGACAGATCGTACAGAAGACGAAGAGAATTACGTATACTGGTTCAGAAGAAACTGTCCTGTGAGTCTGGGCAACTGCACGATGAACAGACTGTGCAGGATTGTCGAGCAGGAGTTGGCAAAGGTGAAGGACACATGGAAGCAAAAGGGAAAGTCATTTAACTATGCGGTATATCGCAGCTCCGGGGCCAGCTATACGGCGGTTCAGTTCGCCGCCATCAGCAAGATTATTTCCAACTACGACGCTGAGATAAAGAACGTGCCGTCTTATGCAAAAGCGTTCAAACTAGATGATGCCGCTACGGCGGAGTATAAAGCCAGCCTGACGCAGCTTGCAAAAGAGGAGCTGTACTGCAACTGTCCGAGTATTGATGTACTATGCAATATCATACTCGACGGAACGTGTAATAGCAGCGGGTCATCTTCTCTTGCGTGGAGCTTATGCGGAGACATTATGATTCGGAATCTCCTGCGGCGAAGTGGAGAAACAATTACATACTACGAGAAAGATGACGCTGGTAGCATTGACTACCTCGGCATGAGGTTCTCGGCTAAAACATATGAGATAAAGGAGGAATAATTTGGATCTTGTACTAAATGAGGTAGCAAAGGCAGAATATATTATTGATACTGGTGAGCTTGGAACGAAACCAGGTTCATCTATATTCCTGATCGCAAGGTATTACAAGCAGATCAAACATATGCGTGTCAAGGATATTGTTGGGAGCATACATAATATCATGGAGCAGACGTACCCAGGCTATATTCGCTCCAACTGGGAAGACACGATTGAAGCGGCAGCCAAACAGGCCGGGAAACGGCCACTGGTCTCTATTGGCAGCATTCCTGTGACCGAGGCCGAAATCTCAACTGTGGATGCACTCCAGAACATCAAGCATCGCCGCCTGGCGTTTACGATGATTGTAATTGCGAAGTATTACAATTTGGTTCATACAGAGAACAACAACTGGATTAACTTAGATCCCAAGCGAGTGTTCGGTATGGCGTGTGTACAAGCCAGCAAGGCAGATCAGGCGCTTATGTATAGTCAGCTCACGAAATGCGGCATTATTGCGTATAGTCGGAAAACAGGCAATGTGAATGCTCGTGTATTATGTCTGCAACCGGACAGTCCGGTGGCGCTGGAGGTAACAGACCTCCGGTGTGTCGGGAACGACTATATGATGTTCCATGGTAAGCGGTATTCCGTCTGCCTGCGGTGTGGTGTTACGTTCAAGCAGAATAAGCAGAACAACCGGAAATATTGCAAAGAATGCGAAGGGTGGCACCCAATCGTCCGCAGGAAATTCCGCTGCGCTGATTGCGGGAAAGAGGTGTTCGTTGTCAGCCGTAACACAAAAAGTATACGCTGCCCGTCGTGCCAAACGAACGAAAAACATAGGCAAGCGAACCTGTATCGCTTGTGCCGCAACGATTATCAGACATCTGGTGCAGCCCAGCATTCAATTTATTAAAATTAACGAACCGGCCTGAACTAATTGGGGTTCAGCCGGTTCGTATTTTCATGTGCAAAAAGTAAGAAAAATGTATTGTGGTATGTAATATGCCAAATATATTTGAAAGAGTGATTATTATTATCCTTATCAGTAAAGACGAGTACAAGAAGATTCGAGAGAAGTTTCCTGAGCTGCACATCAGAAGAACGGTGGCGCAGAAGAGTAAGCGTGGGCGCTACTATATGACAGAGCGCAGAGACGCAATGCTCTATCTGTTGAAGGATATCAGAGGCCAGCGGGTGTATGGCAAGCGAGTGCCTGAGAATATCTCCGACCATCTCATTTGATGGAGGTGCTCATGGATTTTTCAAGAGGACAGACCGAGAGCGCTCATGACTATGCAATCCGCATTTGTGATATGAAGGGCGAACTCGGATATACTTGGGACGATATTGCTGACGTGATTAACAACGAACTTGGCTTCAACCGCACCGGTGTTGCCTACCGTAAGTTCTATGCTCGGCACAAGGACGATGCTCCTATTACGATTGACCGTGAGACGGAGGAGTCATTGACGATCCAGGCGGAGCGGAACAAATTGCAGGCGACCAAGATTGAAGCGAACCGGTATATCCGCCAGTATTCCAGATTTGACCTGTTTTACTCCAATGTGCGAGAGGCAATCGAGACTCTGCCTTTGCCTGAGTTCCAGGCGATTCCACCGGAGTATTCAGGAAAGCAATATGCGCTTGCCATCTCCGACCTGCACTATGGGTCTACATATGAATCCGAGAACAATGACTATTCCCGCAAGGAATGTGAGCGTAGACTGACCTCGCTGCTTGGTGAAGTGATTGAATTCATCAAGTACGAAGGCGTACAACATATGTTCGTATTAAGTCTTGGTGACACAGTTCAAGGCATCCTCAGAATGACCGATCTTCAGCTGAATGACATTCCGGTAGTGGACTGCGTTGTGGAGGTGTCACGTCTGCTGGCCCAATTCCTGAACCAGTTATCTGCATATACTTTGATTGATTTTTATGCAGTATCCGCTGCGAACCACAGCCAGACCAGGCCGCTGGGTTCGAAAGCCAGTGAGCTGGCGACCGAAGACGTAGAACGTATCATCATCAATTACGTAGCAGATCTGCTTCGAGAGAACAGCAGGATCAGCGTGTATACAGATATGTCCAGAGACTACGTGGATTTCAAGATTTTTGACTACAACATTATTGCTATGCACGGTCACCAGATTAAAAATACCAATACTGCGATTAAAGATATGTCCGCTCTTTGCCAGAAATTCTACGACTATATGTTCATCGGACATTACCACTCCCGTCAGGAGATTTGTGTGGGTGAACGGGCTGGACATAACATCGAGGTACTGATCGCACCGTCGGTGATTGGTTCGTGCCAGTATTCTGATAAGCTGATGCGTGGAGCAAAGTCGGCTGCCTGCATTTATGAGTTTGACGAGCAGCATGGGCACACAGGGACCAAAACCTTTATCTTGAACTGAGGGGGTAGCGCATGAGCGCCAAGAGAAGAACATCAACCTACGAATATACAGTCCCGGACACTTTGGATGGTCACCCGTTTTACGGTCTGGATTGCGATGATCCGGAGCAGCAGTATTACAGAGACTGTATGTGGGATAAAAATACTAGGCTTGTGATTGTGGATGCGGTCGCCGGTAGCGGAAAGACAACGCTGGCGGTGGCTGTGGGCAATCTATTCCTGAAGCACGGTTTGATGGACGAAGTTCTATATATCAGAACTCCAAGTAGTGAGGGGCGCATTGGTTTCCTCCCCGGAGACCAGGCTACGAAAGAGCGTCCCTATATGCAGCCGCTTTACACTGCGCTTGTAAATATTGGCGAGAACCCCTGCACCTGTATCAATGACAGCGGTGTTCCTGGCGGAAGCGCCGGGGCTGGTGCATTTACAGCTATGACAGATGTGTATATTCTCGGCAGCGATTACAAGAGAAAGTTTATCATCATAGATGAGGCCCAGTGTATGACGGTCAGCCAGCTGAAAGCGATCCTCACGAGATGTCACGATGATTGCAAGGTTGTTGTAATCGGGTCTACGTTACAGGTTCAAGGGATCATGCAGGAGGGATCTGGACTGACAAGATGTATTGAGCACTTTAGAGACAAGCCATGGGCGAAAGTATGCCACCTGACGAAGAATTATCGTGGCGAGCTATCCGCCTGGGCTGATAGAATGTAAAAAAAAAGAGGACACCGCCATGGTGTCCTCACAGATGCCTGACTAGCTCCAATTGGTAGAGCTACTGACTTGTAATCAGTGTGTTCCCGGTTCGAGTCCGGGGTTAGGCTCCATTAGCGCCTCCGGATGTACTAGCATCCGGAGGCGGCGGTTAATGGTTGCGTACTCTGTCGATAACAAAGTCCGCGATGATGTTAACCATTAGACCGACCGTGAGGTCGTATATGAATCTAATGATCGTATCTGCCATTGCATTCCTCCCTTCTTGACCAAAATTTTTCGGTCAAGCTGTCAAACCTACTTGTTTTGGTCGTTGGGAAGAATCCGCAATGGTATGATACCATCATTGTCTCATTTTGTCAAATATGATACAGGGGATGCCGGGAAGAATACCGGTATGGATTATTGGCGAGTTCGAGTCTCTCCTCCCCTGCCACCTCATAATGAGGCTACTGCTCTAATAAGACAACGTAGAGCGCGTTGTCGGTAAACTAAATAAAGCTCACCTTGAACAGAGCAGAATGCTGGGTCGCTCCCATCCGTGAAAGTCGGACGCAGGCAAAACGCGATAGACCAACCTGAACGCTGTAAGCAAAGCGGCAAGCCGATCAGGAGCGCGGCGGTCTGGCATAGCCAACGGAACTTCGAGAGTCTGAAAAATATGCCACATAATATCGAATTGCGTTATGTGTTTGCGGACGCATAATGTCCAGCAGGGCGCAAGCCTAGGCTGGGTGGCGGTAACTGCCGCCGATATACGGGTGTGGCTCAATTGGAACAGCAGCGGTCTCCAAAACCGCCAGTATGGGAGTTCGAGTCTCTCCGCCCGTGCCATTTATCAGCAAGTTTGTCCTCCGGTGTCTTCGGATCCGGAGGCTCATTTTATATCGCGGGAAGCATGTTGGTTTGCCGCCCAGTCTCATAAGCTGGGTCACGCCGGTTCGATCCCGGCTCCCGACACCAATGGGGACGTAGCTCAGATGGAAGAGCAGCGGACTGTTAATCCGCTTGTCGTAGGTTCGAGTCCTTCCGTCCCCGCCAAACGTAATTATAGGAGGTGTGATTGTGCCTAGAAAGGCGACAGTGCCCCGCTCCAAGTCTACGGCCAAGAAAGAGCCTAAGAAATATGTCTGCCCGAGATGTGGAGTGGAAAAAGACGAAGATATGTTTTACAAAAGCAAAGGCTCTATGATGTGGGATTTTTCAGATGGTCGTGTACTGACCGCCTGCAAAGACTGTTTCGATGGCAGGCTTCGTGTTGTAACGGAGCGGTATGGAGAGCGTACTGGACTGATGATCGCCTGCCACTGGGTGGACGCACCTTATATTGATGATGTGTACCAAGCGGTGATTCAAAAGCAAGGCAACTTTGATTTTGGGCTATATATGAGGACGCTCAACGGCGTGCAGTACCTGAAAAAGAGTTTCATCACATCATTGATTGAAAATTCCTTCGCTGAGGATTCTTCTGCGAAAGTGCAGGAAAGTGCGGAGGCAAAATGGACGAGAGAAGAGATCCGTAATAAAAAGGAAGTTATTGATATGCTGGGCGCAGATCCGTTCGACGGGTATAGCGCCCAGGATCGCCGCTACCTATTTGGTGAGCTGGCGAAATATCTGGACGAGGATTTGCTTGATGATGCCTTCAAGCTGTCGCAGGTCGTCCAGATTGTAACCAACAATTTACAGATAAAGAAGTGCGACCTACAAATTTCCAGCCTGGATGTTTATAAGGACGCTGATAAAGTCAAGACGTTGAACACAATCAAGAAAGATCTCGTGGCCTCCAACGACAAGATTGCCAAAGAGAATGAAATCTCAGTCCGCAACCGGACTAACAAAGACGCTGGAAAGTCTACGCTTACGTATTTAATGCGTGATCTTCGTGAGAAGGACTTTGCGGAGGCGCAGGCAAATTATTACGACCAGCTAAAAAGTGATGGCACGAGATGGGCTGTGGATATGTCGATGAAGGCTCTTATGCAGAATACGATGTTTGACGAGAACGATAAACAGGAAATTTTTCTTGGCCAGCGTGAGAGAATTACAGATCTTGAAGATAAGTTGGCTGACAAGACCGAGGAATGCAGACTTTTGAAAATTGAGAATCAAGAGCTGCGCCAGAATAAGAAGTAGGTCTGCGCATGAAGAAACTGATTATGTCATCGGCAAAGCGGCGTATCTGCGAACTTGATGCCCAGGCAATAGCGTTCTATAGGCGTAATCCATGCATCGCCGCCAGAGATCTACTCGGAATCGAGCTACTGGATTATCAGAAGTATATGCTACAAGGCGCATGGAATGCTTCTCATGTATGCTGGGTATTGACACGAAACGGTGGTAAGTCTTTTCTTGCTGCCGTTCTTTTGCTATTAAAGGCAATGCTGTACGAAGATCAAAGCATCTATATTGTATCCGGCACCGGTCAGCAGAGTAAGCAAACGTTTGAAAAGATAGAACAGCTCACAATGCGCTCCGGTAAAACAGCGGCATCCTTTAAGAGTCTAAAGGATATTGCAGAAAAGGAGACAGTAAAATCTCCGACGAATAAAACTGGGTTTACACATTCGCCAGAGGGATATGAAGTACATTTCTATAACGGCTCTGCTATTTATACGCTGAACTCGAACCCAGACAACAACCGCTCCAGACGTGCTACTCTTGTATTTTTTGATGAGGCAAGCTACTGCTCTGATGAGCTTATTGTCATATGCGAAGCATTTGCCACTCAGAGTACAGACTTTATCACGAGTACGGATGACGATTACGACCCATCTTTGGAACCGCTTCAATGTCCGACACAACTCGTGTACGCTTCCAGCCAAGGGTCTGTTGATACGTTGTTTTATAAGCATTACAAACAGTTTGCAAAAGAAATGATGAAGGGCAACCGGGATTATTTTGTTTGCGACTTTGAATGCAGCGTAGCAATCAATACCTATATGAATGGTAGAAAGTATATCCCGTTGCTGACTCAGGATAAAGTAGACGCAGCATTAAAAGACAACAAAGAGAAAGCGTTGCGTGAATACTATAACCAGCCGCAAACAGACGCAGGCGTCAATTCCATTGTTCGCTGGGCTACGATCAGGCGGAATGAATCTTTCTATCTCCCTACCCTATGCTGGCAGCCAGAGTATAAATACGCTGTAGCGATGGATCCGGCCAGAACGAACGATAACTCCATTATATCTATAATGGCGCTTCACGAAGACGAGCGACTTGGGTGGATTGGCGAGATATGCAATTGCGTGAACTTGGTAGATACCGCCAGCCGCAAGCATTATAAGCTGGACTCCAACAGGCAAGTGGAAGAGCTGCGGAATATTATTCTTGCCTACAGCGGGAATACTGCGGCAGATTATGAGCACATCTCTGCCGTTTTAATCGACGCTGGTTCCGGTGGTGGCGGCGTATCTGCTTATGCGGATACATTGCTGAATGACTGGACGGATAAGACCGGGGCAACTCACCACGGGTTGATCGACAGAAGCCACGACATTTACTCGACGGCTGACTACGAAGAGCTTTACCCAGATGCTATAGACAAGCTGCGGCTGATAAATCCAAGAAAATTCAGAACAAAGATGGTCGAGGAATTCATCGAGCTGATGAACCTCGGCCTTATTAAATTCCCATATGAAAACAACTGGAATGATGTAATACCTATGATTACGGGTATTGACAGCAATGGTGAAGAAATCAGAGAGGAACACTATCTGTCGGAAGAGGAAATGCTTTCATTATCCCAGATTGACCTGATGAAGCAGGAAACTACTTCCATCCAAAAGACAGAGAACCAGGAGCGTACCTCCGTGCAGTATGCGCTGTCCAAAGACAAAGCGAATACCATGCACGATGATAGATGGTACACGCTGATCCTGCTGGCTCATCATTTGTATGAGTTGCGAAAGGGCGCAGCTCTTGATTCAAGGAAAAAGGAAAATGATGACTATTACGATTCGGCAATGTGTGTTTCGACAATCGCATTTTAAGGAGGTGATCGGTTGGAAGATTTCAACGTGGTGCTAGGCTCCACGCAGATAGACGACAATACATCCCTTGTGACATCTACAGAGGATATTGACATTCAGCAGATGGAGAATGAGATTCTTTTGTCTACCATTCGTAATTACAACGGACGGAAGATCAACACAAGCTCCGCTATTATCAACAGAGATGATACGAATAACGCGAAGCTGACGTTGCAGCTGATTGATGCACTGTCCGCAGGAATCAACAGCGATGTGACAAAGGTGCAGCAGGCGAACTCTCTTATTCTCAGCCGGATTCACTCGAATGGTATCTTTGGAAGATTCGTGGAGATTATAGAAGAGAACATCCCAACGACATACAAGCTGGATTACGGAGAGCTGGAGCAAGACGAATCACGCAGGGATGAATTGGATCAGGTTCGCTTTCTGGTTCGTTCCTTCAACAAGGACGTGAACATTGAGGGCGTGATTCACGATGCAATTGCTGGCGCTATTCGTGAGGGAAACTATTCTATGTATTGTCGTATGACAAGTGGCAACTCCGCTATCATCGACCATTACCCTCTTGATATCGTAGTTCCGTCTGGTTATAAGACCAGAGGCAACGATGTCCTGGAATTCAATATTAGCGCACTGAGATCAAAGTTATGGAAGCCGCATAAGCGTACCCGTAAGGGCAAGAAGATTTACTTTGAGAACCAGAAAGCTGAGATCAAAGCGAATTATCCGGTTGAGGTCTCGACTGCTTATAACGCCGGTGAATCCATATGCAGGCTGTCTGACAAATACAGCGGGTTCATTAAGATAGGAGACATGGATCGAAAGTTCGGTGTATCAGCACTCTTCAAAGCACTAAAGCCTTTGGTCGTGCTTGAAAATCTGATGGCTGCCGACGTGAGCGATTCCCAGGCAAGAGCCAAGAAGATCATCTTCCAGAAAATGCGGAAGGAGCTTCTGGATGGTGGACGGAAGGGCATTGCTGAACAGATTCATGCACACACAGAAGCAGCCAGCGCATTGCAGACAAATAATTGTCTATATACTGGTATGCCTGGCGTTGAGGATCTGAGCTATGTTACGCCGAAGTCCACGGAGACGGACTACAAGTCTATCCACGATATTTATACAGAAGAGCTGCTTCGTGCACTTGGCCTTACTTTTATTGATCCTGGCGCTACTACCAGTGTGGCGAAAGTAAATCTTTCCCTGCTGCTGCGCCTTATCAATACAGCATCAAGAAAAGTGAATGCTGTTATTGAGCATTTCTATCAGGCACTGCTTGAAGACAATGGGTTTAGCAAAGACCTCTGCCCGAAGTTTACGATCTCGGATGCCGAGGAAAATGAGCTATCTATCCGTAAGGATTTGGCTGACTTTATGTTCAATACCTTGGGCTGCTCTTATGAGACTGCCTACAAGATGCTGGACGTGGACGTAAAGAGTGAAGCCGAGCGCCGCCGGAATGAGGCGGACAAGGGATACACCGACGTGTTTGCTCCGAGACAGACTGCCTACACCTATAGCGCAAACAAGAGTCCTGGCAGAACTCCAGATAGTGAGGACAAGGACAAGCAAGCATACGATAAGGAGAACTATCAGAGATGACAGAATATCCTATCGTCTGCCCGTGCTGTGGCAGAACAATTTATATTTGTATCAATGAGACCGGGGGTTTATACCTCCGGTCTTTTGATATACAAACGGACTCCGAGACGATTGAGTTTATTCAAAACGCCGGGATCGAGTTTGGCACGATAAAAGAAGGAAAGGAGGTGTGAGAGATATGGACAATATTGGTTTCCTTACAAAGAGTATTGAGATCAGTGAGATACAGTCCAACGGAAATATTCTGGCGAAGTTCTGCCTGTGTGATTTTTCTGTAAATGGGAACGGCGTGCAGCTGAACCGAGATACCGTCGAGACATGGATGTCTTCTCTCGTGAACCAGCCGCTGGTAGGCAGAATCGGATATGCCGGTGATTTTACCGGCCACAATATGCGAACCGCCACAATTACTTGCGCAGATGGTGAGAAACGTAAAACTGTTGTGTTCGACACGGAAGCGATTGGAACATTTACGGACGTTGCTATTGAAACCGTAGATGACGTTGACTACATCGTCGGCTCTGCTGAGATTTGGTCTCGGTACCCGATGGTCTGTGAGCTAATCAAGAAGAGAGCCGCAGAGGGAACGCTTCATACGAGCTGGGAAATCAGCGTTGCTGAATCGCATCGTGATGGTGATGTAAAAGTGATTGACAGCGGATGTTTCACAGCACTGTGCGTACTTGGAAAGAATGTGCGTCCTGCATATGAGAGTTCCAGGATGATGGAGGTCGCTGAGTCTTTTGAGGATACTGAATTCTCCGAAGCTCTCTCTATGGACATCTCCAATGAATCAAATAAGGAGGTTACGAAAATGGACGAGAATGAGAAGCTGGCATCTGCTGTAGAGCCGGAGACTCAGGATGCGCCCGTGGTTTCTGAAGCCGGTAATCCTGAAGAGGATAAGAAGGCTAAGCCCACCGGCGATGAAAACGTAGATGATCCCGCTCCTACTGACGAGCAGGAAGATGAGAAGGATGACAAGACTGAGACATCTAGCCTGACCGTTCGGGATCTTCGTTATAAGCTCGAATGCATGCTACGCAACAACGGCAAGGATGGGTACATTGACTTCATGTTCCCTGAAGATCATACATTCCTGCTGAAGCCATACGGTTGTGCATCAGGGGAACTTGAATACGAACAGTATGGCTATACCGTAGATGGTGATGCAATTACACTAGGCGATCCCGTAAAGGTTAAACTGGTCGCAACACCTATTGCGATGAGCAACGCTATTGCGGAAAAGACTAATGCTCTGGTTGAGGCCAGTACAAAGATTTCTGATCTGGAGACTCAGCTGACGGAGCTGTCTGTATATAAGGAGGCTGCCAAGAAGGCTGCCGCCGAGAAGGCTGCCGCTGAGAAGCTGGAGAAAGAGAATGCTCTAAAGGAATATGCGACAAAGAGTGGTCTTATCACAGAGCAGGAGTGTTCTGAGGATGAGGCCATTAAGACTATGATCTCCGAACTGAATGAGAATGGAATCAAGGAGCTGATTGCAGATCGGTTGATTGCATCTCTGGCAGAGAAGAGTCAGGAAAAGGAGATCGAGGTCTCTAGTAAGAATAAGCCCGAAGAGAACGTGGCTTG
>ENA-UESD01001602-UESD01001602.1-human-gut-metagenome-genome-assembly--contig:-NODE-1602-length-17989-cov-4.907101_pt1 | contig 17989 bp, 10 predicted proteins | sample MGYA00242985_ERZ507986 | MGnify/ENA primary metagenome ERZ507986 (study PRJEB26167, sample SAMN06115408) | human gut metagenome | host: Homo sapiens | place: China:Guangxi | collected 2016-04-06... | reverse complement strand
CGTCTCTTTAAGATATTGACGGCACTACCAGAGCAAGAAACATATCCTAATGCTTTTAAGATTGTCACGTATGAGTAATTGTTTTTTACAATATTGGCAAATTCTTGATCTGAGGGTTCATAGATAGAACTTTTCATACGTTCTCCCTTTTAAACAAGATATATGGCGCGGCCTCAGAGATTCGAACTCTGGCGTCGGGATTGCCGACCTAGAAGTTTTCAGGACTTCCCTCTTCAACCACTTGAGTAAGACCGCATATAAAAGAGGACTATTTCGTCCTCTGATTTGTTCTCCTTATGAGCTCTTCATAGACTAGCTTCTGAAACTGTTTCCATTCGTCCCCTGCCCAATCATCTGCAAAATTCCGTGTGATACGAGCCCGCTCTTTAAGATCGTTCTGAAAGCACCACAGGGTCTTATCAGATAGTTCGCTTAAATGAGGCTTGATAAAATCAATCACAAGACCAGGCATATATGTTCTACGCCCGACTGCATATCGAACAGCACAATTACAAATTGCCCCGAAATCATCATCGTGTGGATCGATCGTCGCCATAATCTTCAAGCTCCTTCCTGATTTGTTCATTTCTGATTTGATTCGTCCTGTGCTTCGCAAGACGCTTATCGCGAAGTTTTGCCTTTGCCCAGTTATTCCGAACTCCACTCCAACGTCCGTATCGATGTTCAAATTCATCAGCACCCCAACCCTGATGGCCTATGATGCCTTTATAAATTTGCTGCTGTTTCACAAGACTAGCTCCTTTCTTGAGAAATAAGGATACAAATATGTAATTGTTTGGCACGCCCAGCAGGATTTGAACCTACAAGAAATGGCAGTTTTAGAGACTGCGGCTTTGTCATTTAAGCTATGGGCGCATATCGAATCCGAATGCCCGCCCACGGATATAACGCTCGCTCTTCTATCTTGTCAGCGTCTCCACAAGACTGTTCACCCAACCACAGACAGGTATTGGTGCGACCGAGGGTAATCGAAACCCTGCCCCAAAAATTAAAAGTTTTTTGCTCTACCAACTGAGCTACGATCGCATAAAAAGTCGGCTTACGCACCCTCGCGAGTTGGCATCATCACCGATAATCAGCACCACTGTTTACAGCAATCCCTTAAAGGCTAATCCTTTGTGCAGCGTAATTTAAGATTTACTTGACTGGTGGGCCAGGTTGGAGTCGAACCAACGATGTTTCAAATGTCAGAGTTTTACAGACTCCTGCAATCGCCACTATGCACACTGGCCCATATAATAACCACAGAGGGATGTCGCCTGTGGTTTTTGTCCTGGCTTTAACGGGTCAGGCGTCCGGCATTTACCGTTACTCTTCAGAGTACTATTGGCAATATGCTTATCCACAGCGGTTCTCAAACTCGATCATCCTTTTGGGTCAAGCCCCTCCGAGTTATAGCCGCGCTACATAAGGTTTTTCAGTGTTATTCCTTCACCATGCCTACTTCGTTTCAGGATGCCAACGATAATGCGCACTTTCAACGACATAATTAACTACAAGAAACTTTCGGTCTTGTCGTGGCTGGACTCGAACCAGCGGCAATAGGCAGTGTCCCACCCTGCTCTACCATCGTCTGAGCTACACGACCATATAATACTGTTTTCGAGTTGGTGAGACTCATGCACAGTTGCGTTCGGAATGCGGATCTTACATCGTCAGGGCACGCAGTTTGACCAAGCTTGCTACATCGGCCCCTGATCAGGAGTGTGACTACCTCGCTAATCCTGTTGCAAACGTCATTGATAATATCATCTTGGTGAGAATTCATGTGGATTTTTCGCCCTTGGCGGACTACCTTTTACGGAGGATTTCGACCAAATTCAATCATCAAATCAACTTGCACATTGGTGGTCCCGGCCTGAATTGAACAGGCGACACGGGGATTTTCAGTCCCCTGCTCTACCGACTGAGCTACAGAACCATATTTACCTTGCCTTTTTATGCCACTACTATGATTCTCGCAGGGGGTACCTCCCCGCTACATAGGACAAGGAATAGTAGACATAATTTTGAAGCGAGTGGGGTTCGAACCCTGCATCTCTGGTGAACCGTAGTCGCCAGCACTTTTCCCCTTTTAAGCTATCGCTCCATATAAACGGCAGGTATTGTTACGCCCCTGCCAAGGCGCTCACCATCTACCAGCCATGTGGTAAAACGACGGGACTTATGTAATCGATCCACAAACCATTGCCCATGGATTCTATAAACCTTTGACCTGTATGCTTTGTTCTTTGACCTTTAGCTAGAAGTTTAAGCTTTGAACTTTCAACCTTTAACCTTTAATCGTAAACTTTAAGCTTTCCGAGACATCTTTATAAGATTTTTCAGAATGACGGATTCGAACCGCCGTTTCAAGCTTATAGGCTTGCGTCTTAACCTCTTGACAAATTCTAAAATCCAAAAGTTCAAGTATTACCAAATATTTTATTTGATTTCATCTTGTCGGCTTATCAGGCCAGCTTTTTGAAGCGACTATTTGCTTTTTTATTGTTTGATTTCGCTCAAGCGATGCTGCCGCGAGCAAAGAGCGAACGATTACAGTTTGTCGTTTTCGATAGACAGTGAATATGTATCAATGATTAGTATTCGATTGTGATTTCGGTAGTTGCATTAGATTCAGACAGAACCGCGTCAACCTCAGCTTTGAAACTATTGATTTCGTCAGCCAGAGCTTCCTTGGTCTTCTTGATGTTAATACCGTCAATCAGAATCATGGTTTCGCGCTCAATATAACCATCTCTCATATCGCGGATCGCATCAGGAGACATACCATCTTTATCAGCAGGGTTATTGCTTCGGATAACGAAATCGTCTGCACGATCACTCAGGCGAGAGTTTGCAGTCTCGATTACACCGACCGCATTTGAATACTGCCGCTCCATCTGGTTCAGTAGATCACACAGAAAGTCAATTCCATGCTGATTCATCCAGATAATCTGAGCGATGGTATAATCCTTGCCGCATACAGTACGATGGGTAACGGCATTGGACTCAGAAATAGCACGCTTGATCGCATTCAGTCGAGCAATCAGGTCCTTGATCTTATCCAGCATACTCTGACCATTTGCCTTGTACTCTTCGATCGTAACACCGCCAAGCTTCTTCATGCTCTGCTTTGCAGCGCCACAGAAAACAGCTTCACGAGTCAGCTTAGAAATCCGATCTTCCAAAACGTTAATTTCAGCCAGTGCGCGATGAATTGTCATAGTTTCAGTAGTCATAATTATTCTCCTTTGTAATACATAATCTTTAATGCGGTCGCCCGCTGTTAATGGAGCTGGTGGAGAATTTCGGAATCTCGACCCCGGTATTACAAGTGCCGTGCTCTGCCTCTGAGCTACACCAGCATATAAGCGGTGGAACGCTCCACCGATTGATTAGTTTTTGAATTCGCTGCTCGACCAAAATATTTTTCTGTGATTCCAATGAATCGAGATAGCTCTTAAATTCACTTTGATATGTAAGCACCTGTTGGTGCGTTTGATTTGTATATCGACCAGCCTTCAGATACCGCTTGTACTTCCCCGCCCCAATCTGATATCGAAGAAGTGCTGTCGAATCATTTTTAGTGTACTGTTTATGATATGCCAGTAACTGAACTCCACATCGGATACCAGTACGATCATCAAGCAGCTCGCGCATCGAATTGATTCCAACCGTTTTATGCAGATACTCAAAATTAACTTCATTGACCTGCATTAAGCCGTAATCAGTGGTCCCATTTGAGTTTAGATGAGTCAGACTACTCTGAAAGCGACTTTCGTTATAAATCACACCAAGAGTGAGCGAATAATCAACGTCATATTCATCACACACAGTTTGCGTATACGATTTCAAATCATCGCTCCAGTTTTGATAGGTCTCAATTGGACCAGTTGCGATTCCTGTTGGTACGTTCGTCAACAGGCAACATCCTGTAGCAATAATTGCCGTCAGCAATCGTCTCACTGTTGCATCATCCCTTCCATTATTTGGCCTAACTATTGAAAAGTGACTTTGTTGTTTGATAAGATACGGGGCATATAGCCCCGCTCTTTATTTCTTGATTTTTGCGCACATAGTTTTATATTGGCGGTATTGCATGGTTGTGTCATATTCGCCATTACGAAACTTTTCTGCTACATAGTGCGTATCGTATGTTTGCTCTTCCTGAACTATCTGATAAAAAATTCTTAAGGTCTTCAGCAACGGTACTTTGACCAAGATGCCTTTATATTTTGATCCTGCTGGAAGTTCGTCAACCGCTTCTTTTTCTTTCAGATAAATTCTTTTAACGAAATTGATTGACACCGCGCCAACTTCTGTGTTTCGAAAGGAGCGAATAAGGTATGGCGTTTCTGCATAAAACAGATGACTGCCAATTCCCGAAATATAGTCAACAGCATATTTCGCCTTGCAGATCAGTTTCCATGCAATGTTATTGGCGATGATTGTATTTCGAACCCTGGTGTTCTTTTCATCAACATCATCTCTTCTTATATACTGTGCAGAGAACAGATGACCAACTTGTTCGTACTCGTCGATTCGCGACACGAGCCTCAAAAAATAGACATGGAATTCATCGAATGGCTCGGAGAAAACGGAATCCCGTTCAGTATTGTTTTTACGAAAGCCGACAAATCCAAGCCGACTAAGCTCAAGGCTAATATTGACGCTTATCTTAAAGCCCTAAAAGAACAATGGGAAGAACTGCCTCCTTACTTCATCACCTCATCCGAAAACAAAACGGGACGTACGGAACTCTTGAACTATATTGAAAGCATTAATAAGTCGTTATAAGCAAAGCCTCTATTAAAACGAGTAATTGATACCCAAGCTGAACCATTCTTTGAACATGAGATAAGAAAACTTTTTATCCTCATTCCGATAATTCTCCGAACTGTCATCTATACGAGGATAGAGAAACAGTTTGGAATTCAAGAACCTGTTTATCGTGAAAGTAAATGTGTTTTCCCATTCGATATCGGTCGTTTCCAAATTGCTGAACCAATATATACGGGCATCCCACTTGATGTTTTTCCATATCTCCCAACTATAATTCACAGTAATATTCGGACCGAAATTATTGTACATACTTCGTCCGGACTCCAATCCAAAATTACCGAATAACGACCTGCGCTCTACCGAACGAAAGTTATAGGCTACGGGAGACAAATTGGCAGAACCTTTAAAACGTTTCAATTCCAATTTATAATCCATACCTAAAGAAACGACCAAATTGAACGGAGAAAGGAAATCGGAAGAAACCTCGTCGCTATTTGCCTTGAAACTCGGATAAAACTGAGTATATGCCTGAACCTGCAAAGTATAAAACCAATGTTTGGTAGCCTTGTAACCTATTTTAGTGGTCAAACGCAACAAGTCGTCATTAGTCTTGAGTTTATGCTTCTCGTCCGTTTTCGAAGTCTGAAATCCCAAACGCATTTCAAGCTTGTTGTCCCATTGTATTTTCTGTTTGTTATTGAAGTTCGCCTCCATGGTTGCCAAAGCCAACATCGTATAATTGTTATCACCGCCCTGATACCAATTCTCGGAATAATAATTTTGGGTAAACTGAAACGAATAATCTCCTTTGAATTTCCAAAAATTAGGACGCCGTACCTTTAAATCAACATTGATCTCATTTTCCACCAAATGGGTCACAGCAGGCAATTCCGGTAAGACTTCTTTCTGCAACCCACCGGCTTTTTCCAAGTCGTCTTCCGTAGTCTGAATCAACCATGGAGTACGGACATAAGCCTGCATCAGCATCCTATTCTCCTCTTCCAATACCAATCGGTCTTTATCTCTATAATTCAACAAAGAAGGGACATTCTTTTCACGTCCCGGAAGTGTGAAATTCCACTTTACACCAAACTCCTGCTTCATGGGGGCATCATAAAGCGTCCCCGGAGCAAACAACCGGAAATAATACGGAGTGAATCTCACGGTTGAATCCGTCTGTAAATTGCTTGTTTCCCAGACAAGTGCATTCAACAGAGCTGTATATCTTTGCACTACAGCGTTCATCGACAATGTATCCACGATACACGTACGCCTGTTTCGAGCCCCGATATCAGTACTGAACAAGTATGACAATATAATGATAAAAAAGAACCTTATTTGCATCCACGTTTTCTTTTGTCGACACAAAGATATATCTTTTTTAAAGGAAAAGTCCCACGGAACTCAAAGTTTTTTGTAATTTTGCAACTTAATAGTTGTATTATAATTGAATTCTAATCCAAAAATTATAACATTGTGGGAGAAACAAAGTATATCTTCGTTACTGGCGGAGTAGCCTCATCATTAGGCAAAGGCATTATATCCTCATCTGTGGGTAAATTGTTGCAAGCTCGTGGATACAACATTACCATTCAAAAATTCGACCCCTATATCAACATCGACCCGGGTACGCTCAATCCGTACGAACACGGCGAATGCTATGTTACCGTAGACGGTCAGGAAACGGATTTGGATTTAGGACATTACGAACGTTTCACCGGAATCCAGACTACCCGTGCCAATAATATAACTACCGGTCGGATATACCAAAGCGTTATCGAAAAAGAACGCAGAGGGGACTATTTGGGTAAAACCATTCAGGTCGTACCTCATATCACGGACGAAATCAAACGGAACATCAAATTGATGGGTAAAAAATACAAGTTTGATTTCGTAATTACCGAAATCGGGGGAACGGTAGGTGACATCGAATCCCTGCCCTTCCTGGAGGCCATCCGCCAATTACGTTGGGAATTGGGCAAGGATGCCATCAACCTGCATCTGACCTACGTTCCTTATCTGGCGGCTGCAAAAGAGTTGAAGACCAAGCCGACCCAAACATCGGTCAAGCAATTGCAGAGTTTGGGTATACAACCAGATATTTTGGTACTTCGTACGGAACATGAACTGAATGCGGACATCCGGAAGAAAGTGGCTCATTTCTGTAATGTGGACGAAGAAGCAGTCATTCAAAGCCTGGACATGCCGTCCATCTACGAAGTACCTCTGAGCATGCAAGCCCAGAAGCTCGATGCCATTATTTTACGCAAGATGAATATGCCGGTGGGTGAAACGCCCCAACTCGGTCCATGGCGCTCCTTCCTCGACCGTCGCAACAAAGCTACGGAAATCGTCCACATCGCCCTGGTTGGCAAATATGATTTGCAAGACGCATATAAGAGTATTTTAGAGTCACTCGCACATGCCGGAACCTACAATGACTATAAAGTCAAGACACATTTCGTCAATAGCGAAAAACTGACCCATGAAAACGTGGAAGAGCAACTGAAAGGTATGGCGGGAGTGGTTATCTGTCCGGGGTTCGGGCAACGGGGCACCGAAGGTAAAATCATTGCAGCCGAATACACCCGCACCCACGATATTCCGACGTTCGGTATTTGTCTCGGCATGCAAATGATGGTTATCGAATTTGCACGTAACGTATTAGGATACGTAGATGCCAACAGCCGCGAAATGGATGAAAAGACTCCGCACAATGTCATCGACATCATGGAAGAACAGAAAAATATCACCCAAATGGGAGGTACAATGCGTCTGGGGGCCTATGATTGTGATGTACGTGAAGGCAGTAAGACTTTTGAGGCATACGGACAAAAGCAGATTTCCGAACGCCACCGTCACCGCTACGAGTTCAACAACCAATATATTAAGGAGTATGAAAAGGCCGGCATGCAATGCGTCGGCACCAACCCCGACAGCAACTTGGTGGAGATCGTGGAAATCCCGACATTGAAATGGTACATCGGTACACAATTCCATCCGGAATACAGCAGTACGGTACTCAAACCGCATCCATTGTTCCTTTCATTCGTAAAGGCAGCCATTGAGAATTCATTGAGCACCAAAAAGCAATCTAAAGACAAATAAATAAGAATATGGACAAAAACACGCTTACAGGATTTATCCTCATTGCGGCAGTACTTATCGGATTCAGTTATTTCAGTCGCCCGAGCGAAGCGGAAATGGAAGCCCAACGCCGACAGGACTCTATCGCTACCGTGGCTCAACAAAAGGCACAGATGGCACAAGAAGCCAAGGAAGAGGCTGAAATAGCGCATCAGGCACAAGTAGCTTTAGACACGACGTCATTGTTTTACGCCCACAGGAGAGGAGAAGCACAAAACGTCGTATTGGAAAACGAACTGATTAAATTAACGTTCAACACACGTGGGGGAACCGTCCAAAAGGTTGAACTCAAAGAATATAAGAACCAACAGGGCGGCCCGGTGACGCTGTTCGACGAAAAAGACGTACGCATGCAATTCATGTTGGGTGGGAAGACGGAGAACATCAACTCCGGCGACCTCTTTTTCACCCCAATCAACGTCAGCGACACGACCCTCACCATGCGTCTCCAGGCTTCCACAGGAGGCACACTGGATTTCGATTACAAGTTGTTGCCCCATTCCTACATGGTCGACTTTACCATCCAGGCCAACGGTTTGGGCAATATCTTCGCTCCGTCTATGAAAACTCTGGACATCGCATGGAATGAAATGGCACGCCAACAAGAAAAAGGCTTCGATTTCGAAAGCCGTTATTCTTCCCTGACGTATAAAATAAAGAATGAGGGAACGGATTATCTGAGCGAAACCAGTGCCGAATCCGAAAAGATCGCAGAACCCTTAGACTGGGTCGCTTTCAAGAACCAGTTTTTCAGTTGTGTATTGATAGCACATCAGGATTTCACAGAAGCCCACCTCAGCAGCACGCCGCAGCAAAAAGCCAGCGGTTACCTGAAAGATTACGAGGCCGACATGAAAACGTTCTTCGATCCCAGCGGAAAGACCCCTACTCAAATGCAGATGCTGTTCGCTCCGAACAATTACCATCTATTGCAACACACGAACAAACTCAGTGCCAGTGACAAAGACTTGGAATTGGAGGACCTTGTTTATCTGGGCTGGCCGCTCTTCAAGTGGATCAACCGTTTCTTCATCATATACATTTTCGATTGGTTGAGCAGTCTGGGACTGTCAATGGGTATTGTCTTGTTGTTGCTCACGATATTGGTGAAAGTACTGGTCTACCCCACCACACGCAAGTCTTACTTGTCTTCTGCCAAGATGCGTGTGCTGAAACCGAAGATTGACGAGCTTAACGCCAAATATCCGAAACCGGAAGACGCCATGAAGAAGCAGCAGGAAACCATGCAGCTTTATAGCCAGTACGGGGTCAGCCCGATGGGCGGATGCTTGCCGATGCTGTTACAGATGCCTATCTGGATCGCTTTGTTCAACTTCGTTCCGAACGCCATCGAATTGCGCGGAGAAAGTTTCCTTTGGGCTTCCGACCTTTCGGCATACGATGACGTAATACGATGGGACAAGTCCATCTGGCTTATCGGAGACCACCTCAGCATTTTCTGCTTGTTGTTCTGCCTGACCAATATCGTCAACACTTGGATCAGCATGCGCCAGCAGCAGAACAGCATGACCGGCGAACAAGCACAGCAAATGAAGTTCATGCAGTATATGATGTATATCATGCCTGTAGCCTTCTTCTTCATGTTCAACAACTACTCGTCCGGATTGAACTATTACTATTTCCTTTCCGGTCTGACTAGTATTCTTATCATGTGGTTCCTACGCAAGACCACCGATGACAAGAAGCTTTTGGCTAAGCTCGAAGCCAACTACCAAGCTAATAAAGCCAACCCTAACAAAAAGATGTCGGGAATGGCCGCACGGTTGGAAGCACTGCAAAAACAGCAGCAAGCCATCTTGGAAGAACAGAAAAAGAAACAAGCTCAAAACAAAAAATAACAATATATCCAAAAGAATCATTCCGGGCTATCCGCAACCGTCCGGAATGATTCATTTTTTTAGCTCACATCTATTATGAATCTCATTCATGTTATGACCGCAGCCCTTACCTTGGCTTCCACCAGTCCGGTATCCGGAGCCAACGACGGACAAATCATCGGAAAAAACCAGATTACACTTACCGGAGACCGCCTCACTCCCGAGGCATTATGGGCCATGGGACGGATCGGAACTTTCGCCGTCTCTCCGGATGCCCAAAAGATTGTGTACACCGTCAGCTATTACAGCGTACAGCAGAACAAGAGCCATACCGTCCTTTACCTGATGGATGCCGACGGCGCGAACCCTACCCTGCTTACCACCACGGCCGACAACGAAAGCGAACCGGCTTTCACTCCGGACGGACAAAAAATCACCTTCCTGAGCGGTAAAAGCGGAAGCAGCCAGATATGGGAAATGGCTTTGGACGGCACGTCACGCCGTCAAGTCAGTTTCTGCCATAAGGACGTGGAAGGATACAAGTTTTCCCCCGACGGGAAAAAAGTCATCATCGTCCATTCCGTAGACACTTATACTTCTATCGAGAAAAAATACGACGACCTGCCATTATCCAGCGGTATGGTCATCACCGACCTCAACTACAAACATTGGGACCGTTACGTGACCACCATCCCCCACATCTTCGTGGCGGATGTCCAAGACGGACGGACGGGTGACGGCATCGACCTCCTGAACGGCGAACCGTTTGAATGCCCGATGTTACCGTTCGGAGGCAGCGAACAGTTCAACTGGAGTCCCGACAGCCGTTATATCGTGTACACCAGTCGCAAAAAGACAGGCCGGGACTACGCTATCAGTACGGACAGCGACATCTACCGCTACGATACGGCGACCGGACAAACCGAGAACCTATGCAAACCGGCCGACTACAAAGAGCCTGAAATAGACCCGTCGCGTTCTATGGAACACCAAACCATAAACCATCTGGACCGGGATTGTAACGTGGGCTACGACACGAACCCGGCTTATTCTCCCGACGGGAAATATGTGGCGTGGCTCAGCATGGCGCGCAACGGTTACGAAAGCGACCGTACCCGACTGTGCGTCCTGGACCTGAAGACGGGTGCAAAAACTTACGTTACGGAAGCTTTCCAATCCGGAGTAGACGGATTCTGTTGGGCAGCCGACAGCCGCTCGTTCTATTTCACCGGCGTATGGCAGGCACGTAGCATGGTACACTCCACCAACCTCAAAGGCGAAGTGAGACCGCTGACCACGGGGGATTTCGACTATGGTGCCGGACTGGCCTTATGCGGTAAAAACCTCATCGTCACCCGCCACAGCATCAGTGCGCCGGATGACATCTACAGCCTTTCCTTTAAAAAGAAGAAAAATGCGGAAGTCAGGCAGCTCACCCGGGAAAACCAATATTTTCAGGAACGCCTGAAGATGGGTGAAGTCAAAGAACGTTGGGTCGCTACCACGGACGGCAAGAAGGAACTCTGTTGGGTGGTTTACCCGCCTCATTTCGACCCGTCCAAAAAATATCCGGTACTCCTGTTCTGCGAAGGAGGCCCGCAAAGCCCCGTCAGTCAGTTCTGGAGCTACCGTTGGAACCTGCAAATCATGGCTGCCAACGACTATATCGTCATCGCTCCCAACCGCCGCGGCCTGCCGGGCTTCGGCATGGAGTGGCTGGAGGAAATCAGCGGCGACTACAGCGGCCAGTGCATGCAAGACTACCTGAGTGCCATCGACGACATTTGCAAAGAACCGTATGCGGACAAAGACCGCTTGGGATGCGTGGGGGCCAGCTTCGGAGGCTACAGCGTGTACTATCTGGCCGGACACCACGACAAACGCTTCAAATGCTTCATCTCGCACGACGGAATCTTCAACACGCAACAGCAATATTACGAAACGGAAGAAATGTGGTTTCCCAACTGGGACCTCGGCGCAGGCCCTTGGCGTAAGGGCATCAGTGCCGACCCGGACAACGCGGAAAAGGTGAACGACCAGCAAAAGGTGAATCCCTTCACCACCAGTCCCCACCTCTACGTAGACCGTTGGGACACGCCCATCCTTTGCATCCACGGCGAGAAAGACTACCGCATCCTCAGCTCACAAGGGCAGTCGGCTTTCAGTGCCGCCGTCATGCGTGGTATCCCCGCCGAACTCCTGTTGTATCCCGACGAGAACCACTGGGTATTGAAACCCCAAAACGGCATATTGTGGCAGCGCACTTTCTTCCGCTGGCTGGACCGTTGGTTGAAAAAATAAATTAAACGATAAACGTCATGAACCAAACTTCGAATCAAAAATTAAATGACAAGACGTGGGCACGTTGGTCTGCCCTCTTTGTTGTAGCTTTCACCATGATGGCCGCTTACTACGTAAACGACATCATGGCTCCGCTCAAAAGCATGCTCGAAGGCGAACTGCACTGGACAAGCGGTGAGTTCGGCTTCTTCACGGGAGCCTACAGTTTCCTGAATGTCTTCCTGCTCATGCTCATCTGGGGCGGACTGATTTTGGATAAATTCGGTATCCGCTTCACAGGTATGCTGTCCGCCATCCTGATGGTAGGTGGCACGATATGCGAATACGCTGCCATCACCCGTTTCGGCGGAACAGAAGAGATGCTGTTCGGTTACAAACTGGATGTCTTCATGGCCTCGGCCGGATATTCCGTATTCGGTGTCGGTGCCGAAGTGGCCGGCATAACGGTAACAAAAATCATCGCCAAATGGTTTCACGGCAAGGAAATGGCTTTGGCCATGGGCGTACAGGTCGCCTTGGCCCGCGTCGGCTCGCAAGTGGCATACGCAGTAGCCATCCCCGTAGCCAAGAACTGGCATCTCGACACTCCGTTGCTCATCGGTGCCGTCCTGCTCGTCGGCGGACTGGTTTCTTTCCTATGCTTCACTTTCATGGACCGCAAGCTCGACCGCCAGGTCACGATCGACACCTCCTGCGGCGATGATGAAAAATTCTCCTTCAAGGATGTGGTGGCCGTAGTCAGCAATCCGGGATTCTGGCTCATTGCCCTCTTGTGTGTCCTGTTCTATTCTTGTGTATTCCCCTTCCAGAAATTCGCTACCGAATTGATGGTGACGAAATACAACGTATCCGAAGACATCGCCGGTACCTTTGCGGGCCTTCCTGCTTTGGGCGCGCTGTTCCTGACTCCTGTGTTCGGCGGAATGATAGACCGGAGAGGAAAGGCTGCTTCCATTATGATGTTGGGAGCTTTTATGCTCATCTGCGTGCATGCCATCTATGCCATTCCTTTCATCCACGCCTCTTGGGTAGCCATCATCCTGATGATTATTCTGGGCATCGCCTTCTCTCTCGTCCCGTCCGCCATGTGGCCTTCCGTGGCCAAAATATTCCCGGTCAAACAACTGGGTACGGCATACGCCCTGATATTTTTCATCCAGAACATCGGGTTATGGGGTATTCCGGCTCTCATTGGCAGCGTACTCGAAAACTATTGCATCACGGGCCAGGAAGTGGTAAACGGTAAAACAACCAATCTTTACGACTATACCCTCCCCATGTGCATTTTCACCGGTATAGCCATTCTCTCCCTGTTGGTGGCTTTCCTGCTCAAGTCCGCCGATAAGCAATACGGTTACGGATTGGAAAAAGCCAACCTCAAGAAATAAATCTTTCCACAGCGGGAAAAGCCGGTATTCGGAGGTACGCCGAAAAATACCGGCTTTTGTTTTTCCCTTTTCTGTCTGTCCGGTTTTATTCCTCTTGGAAATACAACGTAAAGGTCTTAGCCGTTCCACAAAATCAGCATCATAAAAAGCTGTATTTCAAATACTAACAAAACACAAATTAATCTCCGCAGAACGAAAAAACGATTGGCTGTGATTGAAAAATCAATCGGCTGAGACTAAAAAATCGTTTGGCGCAGAACCGTGTACCGATGTCCTTACCTCTCTACCGTGTTGTAAAAGAAAAGAAATCCAAATACTAAAATTCAGAGTAACACTTATATATTAATATAATATAAAATAGAGTGAATATATTGCTTCTTATATTAAAATTACTATATTTGCAAACGAAATAGTACATTCATGCTCAAGGAAATGAAGGGAAGCATTCCCGTATGCATGCAAGAAAAATACCGTTAACTTCCCACTTAAACCAACTAAGCAATGAGAAAAAGACTATTCTATTCTTTATTTTTAGGTGCGGCATTGTGTATGACAACGGCGTGCAGCGATGATGACAACAACGGAAATGAAGGTTCGGGCGGTGGAAATGGAAACGGTAACGTCCCCGTCACGACCGTAGAGCAGGCACAAGAGGAGATAGACCGTGTGGGCAAGGCATTGGCCGCAAAGATAGATGTGGAACGCCTCAAACCAACCATCTCGCTGTTGGAATATTGCGAAAACACGTTCTTCAACGAGGATGACGAAGTCATGCTCCCCGACAACCCGAACCGTCCGGATTACGGTTGGAGAAGCCTCATGCGCACCATGCGCCTTAGCGCACAAGGAGACATTGCCGCACTGGCCTCCAAGCGAGCCATCGGCGATGTGTACGAAATCAGCCAACTCCACGGAGAATGGAAATGGAACGAAACTACGGAAGAGTGGGATCAAATTGCCGATGCATCGATGAGGAATTCCGCCATCTATACGTTCAGATACGAAGGAAAAAACTGTGTAGCCGAAGTGAAAGGCAGCGGCCAAGAGTTTGAATTCGTCCGTAAAGATGCAACCGGGAATGCCTATTCCGAAACCATCAAGATTCCGGCTACCCTTACAGGCACCGTAAAACTCGACGGCAAACTCATGGCCCAGCTTACCGTCAACACGGAAGCCTGCGACTATGTCGGCAAGCAATATTCCGCAAATGCAACGTTCGAGGCTGCCGATGCCGGTTATAAAGTCACCCATTCTTTGTTTGACAATAACAGCGAGGCTGCCGTGAAATCGGAACTTTACAGCGGAAACGAACGACTGATTACCATGTCATGCAGCGTGAACGGGCATAATTTGGCTGACATAGATTTGATCGAATCCGGATATTTCGACGGAAACGCCAACTTGAAAAACGGAATCCTGGGTTGCAACATCATGGACGACATAAGCCTGAACATCACTGCCGACAACAACAACGGGCTGGTAGATGCCTTCGACTATGACGGGTACTATTATTACTACCAAGGAAATGCGGAAGGTTCTTTGGAAAGCGTAAAAGAGGCTGCCCGATTGGAAACACAAAGGGCTGTCGATGCCGCCAACCAATACGTACAGGCTGCGATGTTCTTCAAGAACAGCACCTATTCCGTACCTCTGACATGGCAAGCCGTCCATTACGATTATTCATATCCCGGAAGCTATTATTATTCCGGTGAATGGTCGGCCGAACCGGTATTGAACTTCGAAAATGGCACGACCTACACGTTCGGAGAGTATTTCACGGTTGCACGTTTCCAATCTCTGATTGCTGCGTATGAAGAATTGTTCGGGCGCTTCGAGAATTTATAACATACTTTTTTAATTTAACCATGGCAGGCTGACTCGCGTTTCCACTTCGTGGGAATCCGTTGTCGGCCTGCTTTCACGTGTGTCCGGCATACTCGCATGTACAAAACCATTAGCACTTTGTTCCTGCTCGTTGGGCTTCACCAAAATCTACGTGCCTCGCTCGCAGACAGCCTGCAAAGCGAACGAATGGAAGAAGTGGAAGTGAAGGCTTACAGTCCACGCATTTTATCGGACGACCAGAACGGACGTTTGTACTGGAACATGGAGTCGCTGGCAGACATGCCTCATGTATTGGGCAGTGCAGACCCCTTACGCAGCTTGCAACTTCTTCCGGGAGTAGCCACCAACAACGACTATACCTCCGGCATCCACATACAGGGATGTGCAGCTTCCCAAAGCGTATTGAACATGGACGGGGCACCGATATTCAACGCTTCCCACCTGTTAGGCCTGTTTTCCGTATTCAACGCCTCCCACTTCCGCGGCATGGCATTGGTCAAGAACCGTCACGATGCCGCTTTCTCCAACCGTTTGGGCGGAGAAATTTCTTTCTACCCTACCGATTCCATAGCCCGTAAAGTCCATCTTGATGCCACTGTCAGTTTTATGGAAAGCGAAGGTACGTTGACGCTCCCGACCGGCGAGCATTCCACGCTCTACTTATCCGGACGGGGAAGCTATTTGAACCTGCTCTACGGCAACCTGTTGGAAATAGACGAGATGCAACTCCGCTATGGCCTGCAAGACTATAACCTGACTTTTGTGCAACAAGCCGGAGCGCACGACAAAATCCGCCTTAGCCTGTATCACGGACAAGACCGTATGAATCTGTTGCAGGAAGACTTTGCAGACGAAAACAAGCTGAATTGGCAAAACACGGCTGCCGCATTGCACTGGCAACACCATTCCTCCCGGTTTATCCTCCAACAGAACGCCACTTTCAGCCGCTACCGCAACACATTGGATATGGGTATCAGTTCCGTATCCCTCAACCTGTCTTCCGGAATCACGCAAGCCGGTTACGCCGCCCGTTTGGAATGGACACGGGGCAATCTGCAATGGAACGGCGGTGTGGAATACAACTATTACCATTTCCGTCCCATGCAGTTCGAAGTCTCCGGTTCGTTCATCGAAAACGAAACACCCAAATTCCGTGAAGACGCCCACGAAGCCAATGCCTACCTTCAGGCCGACATTTCCCTCCACCCCTCCTGGTCGGTACTCGGAGGATTGAGATTGTCATCCTACCACAGCCATGGCCGCAGCTTCATTTCGCCAGACCCGCGCATCACCCTGCACTACCATCCCTCGCCCTCCCATACTTTGTCCGTACATTACGGTCTGTACCACCAATACCTTCATCAAATGTCCGTCTCCAACGGTGGGTTGCCCGTAGACTATTGGACCTCTTCGTCTCCTTCCGTACGCCCCCAACAAGCTCATTCCATTGCCTTGGGTTATTATTTCCGGCCACAAAAAGGAATGATGGAAATCAGTGCGGAAGTTTACTATAAAAAGCTGAGCCATCAGCACGAATATTCAGGTTCCATATTGGATTTCTTCACGCAGGTCTACCACATAGAAAACAATATGATACATGGGAAAGGCTATAACTACGGTCTGAATCTCATGCTGAAAAAGAACAGAGGCAAACTCTCCGGTTGGGTCAGTTATGCCATAGGAAGCAGCCGACGCCGTTTCCCCGAACTTAGTCCGACAGAATGGTTCAATTCGACTTTCGACCGACGCCACGACTTGTCCGTAGTAGCCAACTACCGGTTCAACCGGCATTGGAGCTTGGGAGGAGATTTCGTATACGCCAGTGGCACGCCCTACACCAAAGCCAAAAGCGTGTACGTCATCAATAACAATTTGGTGAGCGAATACGGAAAGTACAACGGCTCCAACCTTCCTGCCACCCACCGCATGGACATCGCCCTGACCTACCGTTTCACTCCCCGTGGGCACAGGGAGCAAAGCCTGAACCTCTCCATTTATAATTTATATGCCCGGCGTAATGTCCTTTTCAGTTATTTGGGCTTTCAGGAAGAGAACTTCGGCTACAAACATGTGTATTCCCTTTGCCGCATGCTGCCTTCCATCGGTTATACTTTAAAATTCTGAGCCATGAAACCATATTGCATATACACACTCGGACTGATACTTCTGGCATGTGCCACACTTACGGCCTGCATGGAGGAAGAAGACGCAGAACTCCAAACGCAATTAGTCGTAGAGGGATGGATTGAGGACGGCGGCTACCCCGTGGTCTTATTGGGCGAAACCCATGCCATAGACGCCGGTATGCAGAATATCGAAAACTATATCGTACGTTGGGGGAAAGTAACCATCTCTGACGGGACCGATAGTGTGATTCTGACCGGAGGATATGACAATGACTTCTTTCCGCCCTATAAATACACGACATTCAAAATGACCGGACAGGCCGGAAAAACTTACACGCTGACTGCCGAGTATCGGGGGAAAAAAGCCACAGCCGTCACGACCATCCCCCAACCCGTCGAACTGGACTCCCTGCATGTCGTCCGCAGCGAAAGCGACACCTTATTCTATATAAACCTTAATTCCGCAACACTATTATAAAATATTTTTTTAAGTACCTGAGCAACAAAAAGTTGCTCAGGATTTTGCCATGTCAGAGGATTCACTTAACTTAGTGTTGCA
>ENA-UESD01001598-UESD01001598.1-human-gut-metagenome-genome-assembly--contig:-NODE-1598-length-18004-cov-13.142857_pt1 | contig 18004 bp, 13 predicted proteins | sample MGYA00242985_ERZ507986 | MGnify/ENA primary metagenome ERZ507986 (study PRJEB26167, sample SAMN06115408) | human gut metagenome | host: Homo sapiens | place: China:Guangxi | collected 2016-04-06... | reverse complement strand
GGCAAAAACCTGGGCAACAAAATGTTGCTCAGGAACTTATAAAAATAATTATCAATTATGTTGCGGAATTAAGGATATAATAATAAGGTTTTTGGATTGATAATTCAGTTGACGGTATGGCAAATTTGCTATACCGTCAATCTTTTTAAATACTATGCATAAAGCGCTTCAGGCCAATAAAGCGCTCCATCATAATCATCATAGCTAAACTGATTACAACCATGAACTGATTCATAGTTATATTTATGATTTGCCATATTATTGTCATCAATGGAGGAGCCACCTTTATCTGCCCAGTAACAAGAACATGAACATGAGTTTCCACCCACAATGGCATTCATCTCTTTTTGTCGAAGCCCTTCCGCAGAAAGAGCATTTAGCTTAAAACGTTTGACTTTCATAATTTTTTTAGTTTTTAAAAATTAATAATTTAAAGAATTAAAACCATGCTGCGCAGCACCTTATATTGTCAAAATTTTCTCCATTATCTCGCGATAGACTCCAGGATGCTCACGCATAAACTGAAACTGTTGTAGTCTAAACCGCTCCATCATGACATCATTCATAAAACCATAACAAACAGGAGTATTCTCAATATCCTTAAGATTGAAGAGACACTGTATACAAGATGGCCTGTTTTTACAATGAGAACATTGCTTCTCCATCTTACTATAATATTCGTTGTATTTCTGAGCAATTCCAAAAGGTTCCAGTTCCACCTTCGTATCTGTAACATAGCCTAATCCGAACTGATGTCCTATTCTTTCACAAGGCAGTATTTTTCCATTAACGGTTACAAACATTTTTTTTGCAAAAGGCAAACATGTACCTGTTGGTATATATTTAATATATTTCTTATCAAAAAGTAAGTCTGTGTAATCACGATAATAATTGCCACTATACTTATGCAGATACAGAGCCAAACTTTTATAGCTACTCGTACCTATAAAAAGGTCTCTTTCTATCTCTTCATAATGTTCTGCCTGATGAAGACTCTCCTCTGAATTTCGGTATGTTCTGTTGAACTCCTCGATTTTTTCAAGCTTAATGCCACTATTATTCAGTTCACTAATAGTGGGAACTTTGTTATATTTCTCCTTAAAAAATCTATATACCTCTTCTATCGTACTTCTGTTATGAAACACCGCATTAAAATTAATATTCTTATCAAAAAAGTCAGGATACTTCTCACGAAGCAAATCAACATTCCTCACAACACGTTTAAAACTGCCGTGGCCAGAATGATCAACACGATAACTGTCATTTTTCTCATTTCCGTCAAGACTAATAAGTATATGAAAGTTGTGCTCAACAAGATAATCCATGTAACGATGCAACAGAATTGCATTTGTAGTCATAGAAAACAAGAATTTTCTTCGCGGACAATCCAATCTATTTTCCACATAATCTACAATCTCACGTATGAATTTGAAATTCATCAGTGGTTCACCGCCGTAAAATGAAATATACATAAAACTTTTTGCAGATGTATTTCTTTCAGAATTCCAATATTGATTTAGAAACTCTATCAATCGAATAGCATTAGATACCGACAACATTTTGTCTTCTCTTTTATCAAAATCGTTATAAAACTCTCCATAAGCGCAATACTTACATTTAAGATTGCAAGCATCTGTAACCTCAAAAACCAATTGAGGTAGATTTGCCAGATTTTGCAATATATGTTCTTTGTTTATGTATTCAATCATGATATCATAATTCTATTAAACAGGTTAATTAATCTTATAGTCATATATATATTAAACACACAAATACGCATTCATAATTATTTATTTCATATCATTATATTCATTTCAAGCAGTATAAATATAAACAGTTAAGTAATTGTTCAAAATTAATTTATATGAATGAGTAATTCACCAATAAGTTCGTACCTACAGATGCGAGAGCTCTGTTCGTACAATAGAAAAGCGAGTCCTTAGTATTGTAATCAGCATAATAAGATTCTATTTTACCTTTGGAATCAAGGCTTTCAAGTTCTTGCAACTTCTCTTTCTTATATGAATAGAGTTGCGGTGAGGGGGTACCCCTTGGGCGTTTCCTTATTCGCTTATATCTTGCACCAATGCTCCTAAAAAACGTTTGAAGGTAATGTCACGGGCTTTTTTTGCTGGAAGCTTTTTCCCAGCTCTCTCGTGCTTTTGATACACTCTGACGGTCTTCCTCTATAGCCTTACGGACTGCTTCTTCATCGGAACAATCCATTATAGGCTTACGATCTTGACCGGGACGTATTTCCAAGCCTTTGATTCCATTTACTTTATAACGTTTTATCCATGCGTATACTGTTGGTATTGTCACATCGAATATTTCAGCTATTTCTGAAGCTGATTTTCCTGATGACTTTCACAATATGGATTTGCATCTGATACGATAGTTACGAATTGGCCCGTTATGATAGCCTTTCTCTAGTTTGAGGCGATCAGCCTCACTTAATTCGAGCATTTTTATATGTTTCATAATTTACATTTTGCAATAACATGATACAATATTAATATTTTGTGCTGAATATAAAAATATTTTAGACCACTTACTTATTAATAGATTTTTATAAATACCAAATTTTCTACAATAATTTTATAAAACTTTTATTTCGCAATATAAATAAAAAGATATACAAATAACAAATTTATTAATATTTTTTATACAAAAAGAACAAAACAAAACACAAGAGAACTTTTTAGTGTCCACTAAAAATAGCGAATAGTTCTTTGAAACAATTGAAATACAGCTTATTACAAGAAATTTTATTGCGTAACGATTTGAAATCAAAACTTTGCGGCCTTATCCTAGGCTTGCATATGAATAAAGACAAATAGGTTTTCGCTCCATTGGTTGAATTTTTAGATAACTACAAATTTTTCCGTATCGTTAAGAAGTATGATGATAATAGGTATGTTAAGCATTTCTCTTACGGACAAGACTTCATTAAAGGAACTCTTTAGCAAAACTAAATTATATGATATTAAAGAACAAAGCAATCTTAATGGACCAAATGATACTATCCAAAATTTTGTATAAATGGAAACACAGGATTTAGCTGTAAGTTTGTTCATATATCTGAATTCTATTTTCAAAAATAAGCATAAATTGGTTCATAATTAAACCCCAGTTATGAAATTGGCTGTGTCCATTTCTTCTCAATCTCCATAAGTAAAAGATAAACGGTTTTGTTTATGATCTTGCCGTTATCCCGTATTTTGAAGACAATACTATCCATCCAGGCTATCAGAAAAACAGGATCCAAAGGGTGGTTCTGCCACTCCATCACCCTCTATATTCATATTTATTGATGAACGACAGAGGGAAAATTGAACCTTATGGAGGCTTACAGCACAACAAGAATAACAAGGAAACTCAAACCACATAAGTATTTTTATATATTTTTTCAGGAATACGCTTATTTAAAACATTTTTATATTAGCTTTGTAAGAGCATTCCCAGACTGCCCGGCATCTGGTTTGCGACAGCTGTTAATATCTATTCCCGAAACACATGGGTTTACTGAGTTTCCTTAAAAGAATTATCCATACAGGCAAAAATGGGGCACCGAACCGACAAGCGTCCCAAGAGCTGCCTGAGAAATACTTATCGACCCTAAAATTTAATCAGGAATTCCGACAAATCCTGTCGGAAGACCGCTTTATAGCCCGAAGTGACTACCGGGCTTTCATTACCGAATATCAGGAACTTGCTGATTTCTACCGAGTCCTGACCGATTCCGGAATGCTGAAAGATTTTATCAAGCAACACCGGCTTCAGGAACAGGAGATTCGTTTCTTTCAGGAAACCTATGAGGACATCAGGGATTTGAAACGGGATGCCGTCATCATCAGAAAACATAATGACAGCTACGTAAAACGCCATCTGGAATCGGAAAAAGATTATCTGGACAGGATTCTCAAAGAGTGCGATCCGAACATTCTGCTGGATGACGAACAGCGAGAGGTTGTCTTATCGGAAGAAGACCATACCTTAGTCATCGCCGGAGCCGGGGCCGGAAAGACAACGACTGTGGCCGCCAAAGTGAGGTATCTGGTAGAGAAACGGGGAATTTCCCCAAAACAGATTCTGGTCATTTCCTTTACCAACAAAGCAGTCGGCGAACTGAAAGAGCGCATCAACGGCAATCTGAAAATAGACTGCCCGATCAGCACCTTTCATTCTGTGGGCTATGCCATCCTGCGGAAAGGAGACAACGAAGGACAGAAGATTGTGGAAGGCTCTTTCATGTATTACATCATCAATGAGTACCTGAAAAGCCATGTGTTGCAAAACACCTCACTGGTTCAGAAACTGATTCTTTTCTTCGGTTCCTATTTTTCCGCTCCCTACGAAGGAGACAACATCAATGAATATTTCCAGTTCGTTTCCAAAGCCGACTTCTCGACTTTGCGAAGCAATCTGCATGAATATGCCCAGCAAATCATCGACCGGAGAAGCCTGAAGGTGCAAACCCTGAATAACGAGACTTTGCGTTCGGCCGAAGAAGTACGAATTGCCAACTATCTGTATCTGAACGGCATTGAATATGAGTATGAACCCATGTACCAATACCGTATATTGGATGCCAACAAACCTTATACCCCTGATTTCCGGATCAAACAGGGAGATAAAACGGCTTATATCGAGCATTTCGGCATTACGGAAAACGGTCAGAACAACCGCTACACTTCAGAGGAACTGGAGCGTTACAAAGCTCGCGTCAACGACAAAATCCGTCTGCACCGCAAGCACCGTACTGATTTGATCTATACCTTCTCCGCTTATAACGACCGGCGTGACTTTCTGGAGCATCTGGAGGAACAGCTCTTGCAACACGGCTTTGAGTTACGCCCGCGCCCGGTAGAGGCGGTTTACCGCAAACTGGTGGATTCGGAGGAAAGCAAATACATTACCAAACTGTGTGTGCTGCTTTGCAACTTTATCGGAAACTTCAAGACACAGGGCTATAAGGCCGAGAAGTTTGATGAGTTCAAGACGACGGTACACAATGTACGCACCAAGCTGTTTCTGGATATATGCCATGTATGTTATCTGGAATATCAGAAAGCTCTGCGCGAAAGACATTACATCGACTTTCAGGATATGATCAATGAATCGGCCGAACTGATTCATAAAAAGCAGATCCAGAAAGAGAAGCTGGATTTCAAGTATATCATTGTCGATGAATACCAGGACATTTCCCGACAGCGGTATAATCTCATCCGGGAACTCTCCCACCTGTGTGATGCAAAAATCATTGGTGTGGGAGATGACTGGCAATCCATTTATGCCTTCAGCGGTTCGGTACTGCCTCTGTTCACACGTTTCTGCGAGGAGCTGGGCTATGGGCAGGAACTGAAAATCACCAAGACTTATCGCAATGCGCAGGAAGTGATCGACATTGCGGGCACGTTCATCCAAAAGAACACCGCTCAAATCCGCAAGAAGCTGATTTCACCGAAAAAAATCACCAACCCGGTCATCATCCGCACTTATGACGACAGTTTCTGTCCGGCAGAAAAGGGCAACCGTTATCTGCAACTGGGACTGGCTGTGAACCAGACCATCGAAGAGATTCTGAAATACAATGCCCTTGAAAAGAAAAGCCATACGGCCTCGATTCTGCTCATCGGACGGTACGGATTCGATGCCAAACACCTGTGTCTCTCCAAAGAATTTATCTATGACGAGAGAACCGGAAGAATCTATTCGGCACAGTTCGGTTCAAAAATCAAACTCCAGTTTCTCACGGCGCACAGCTCTAAGGGACTCAGCGCCGACAATGTGATTATCATCAATGCCAAAGACGGTGTCTACGGCTTCCCGTCGAAGGTGGATGATGACCCGGTATTGAATCTGGTGGTTTCAAATGACCAGTCGTACAACTATGCCGAAGAACGGCGCCTGTTCTATGTAGCCCTGACACGCACCAAGAACCGGGTATTCCTCGTCACACCGGAGAAGCGCCCCTCTGCCTTTATCCGGGAACTGCTGAACGACACGGAGAGCTATCCAAACGTCACGCTGAAAGGCATGCTGAAAGCAGACCCTGCCGCCCCGCTCACGGCGGAAAACCGATGCCCTATTTGCGGCTATCCGTTACAGATCAAATGGAACAAGAACTATGGGCTGAAACTGTGGATCTGCACCAACGATCAGGAAATCTGCGGATATATGACCAATGACCGGAAAGGCGGGGATCTGTCCATTCAGAAATGTGACTGGTGCGAAGACGGTTATCTGATCGTAAAACCCGGCAAACAGGAATATTTCTTAGGATGCACCAACTACAGGAGCGACCGGACCGGCTGCGGACGCATGCTGAACCGAGACCACTATCTGATGTGGAGAAAAGACGAATTCGGGTTGGAAGACCATTCTGTGGACAAGCCGTCGTACTTCAAACCGGAAACGGCAGAAAAAGAAGAAATGCCGGCAGCACCGGAAATGCTCCCCGCCAAGAAAAAAGAGAAACCGGCCCAGGAGCGGGAGAACCGGATGAATCTGGTGACTTATTCCGTTCAGGAAATCAATACGGAAAAATACCCGATTGCCACCAATCAGGAAGGAACTCCGCTCACAGACATGGAACTGCTCGCCCGTTTGCGTGCCCTTCGTCAGAGAATAGCAGAAGAAAAGAACATTCCTGCATATTGGATCTTTCAGAATAACGTACTGGTCCAACTGGCAACCGACAGGCCTACCACACGGGAAGAATTCATGGAAATAAAGGGTGTGGGCGAAAAGAAATATCAGCTGTATGGCAATGATTTCATCGCAGAAATCCGGAAATACATGGAAGAATAAAAAACAGACAAATAGCCGCAGACTGTCTTCTTCATCAGGAAGAGGCAGCTGCGGCTATTTGCCTTACTCAATTTATAACACAGATATTTCTTATTCTCCGGAACAGCAGCATGAGCCACATCCGGCAGACTCTTCTACAATCACGACTCTGCTGTTCGGCAAATCGGGAATATAAATCACTCCGTCACGAACGGTTATGTCGGCCGGTCCGACAAGTCCCTGAGGCAAATCAATTGCGAGAGGAGACAGACTGCCGTCGGAAAGATTCAGGCGACTGACTTGTGCCGGAGCCCAATTCGTTACAATCAGAGACTTTCCGTCCTTGCTGAAAGCAATGCCATCGTATTGTCCGGCTGTCTCGGTAAGCTTGCGCACAACGGGCTGCTCCAGATTCTTTACTTCATAAATCACATGCTCCGATTGGGTCACTCCATCGGCCGGATAAGAGGCCACATACATCACTCCATCCCGGACAAGCAGACCGTTTGGTCCCGCAATGCTCAGCCATTCCTGAGGAGTACCGGGGCGGGCCGGGTCCGTAATGTCTATGCGGAAGATCTTGCCGGTATTAGTCACTGAAGCATACAGGTTATTGCCATCAGCAGCCAGATCGTTGACAAACAGATTTCCTTCGGGCAGAGTAATTTCCTGAGGCTGCTCGCTCCGGTCTGTCAGGTGATAAACTACAATTTTATTGACATCGCAAATATACAGATAGTCTTCACGAAGGAACATTCCCTTGGGAGCCGACAGATGGCCATCGGCCGAAATCAGCACCTCCGACTTTCCCTCTTTCCAGAACAACACATAACCTTTACCTTCCGAATTCAGAGGATTCAGCTCTTCGGTTCCGAAGTTGGCTATCAGCAAGCCGTCCTGATAAGGATAGGTACTTTCGCAATAACGAATATTCTCACTCACTACAGTCTGCGCCTGTGCAGACAAGCCCAAAGACAGGGCTACCAGCATTGAAGCAATTATTCTTTTCATCTTTCTTTGTTTTTTACAAAGATAAAAAGTCTTGCTTAAAGTCTTCTTATCGGAAAAAAGCGTTTTTTCGATATGATTCATCGATAAAAACGATATCACTTTCTGATATTATCTTGCCGATGATAATCAATTATCAACGAGACAGTAATTTATTACCATCGGCAAGATAATTTTCAGAGAACACCTCGTACGGAACAAAAAAAAGAGAGACGAACATTCATCCGTCTCTCTTTCTATGAATAAACTCTTGATGCAATGATTAGTGAAGCACCTTGATGGTCTGTGTAGATTTTCCGGAAACCTGGAACAGATAGATTCCCTTTGCCAAAGATGCTTTGGAAACCTCAACCGTTCCCTCGGCAGAAACCGGATATTCGGCAACCTGCAATCCGCTTACGGTGAAGACTTTCAGAGATTTGCTTCCAGCCGGACAGGTAACCTGATAAGAATTGCCTTCTGAAACCACGCTCAAAGTCTGGTCAGACTCGATACCCTCTACAGACATCGGATTGTCGGCAGCATTGCGATCGCCCTGATAGAAGATGATGTCGCGTGAGAAACCTTTGCTGTCTGTCAATGTAACCACTGCCTTGCGTCCTTCAACCAGGAAATCCTTGCTTTCGGCCTTAACCGTGAAGTTAAAGGTATAACCATCCAAGGAAGCCTCAGGCTGTGTTACGGTCAGCCAGTTCTCGTCGCCCTGCTCTACAGTGGCTGTGATCTTCACATTGGCGCTCGGACCACCATACCAGTCTGACAGAACAAACTTACGCTCCTCACCGTTGATGTCCAAATCCAGTTCATTCACATCGTAAATGGTCATGTTGGCATCATCCTTACACAAAAGGATGAACGGAGTCAGGATATACTGGTGGATATCCAATGAAGTATTGTAAAACTCGGTAACTACCTGTCCGTTATCTACATAACCAATCTGATACTGGCAAAGCTGTCCCTTATTGGTTCCTTCTGTAGGGATAAAGAAGGCTGTATTGCGCTCCTTATCGGGGAAATCCATACGGTCGAGCTGATGGATCATCGCCCATTTTGAACCGTCCTGAGGACCATTGACCACTACAGCAAAGCTGTTTTTTACCATGACGTCCAAATCCTCATCCAAAGCCATCAGGTCCCACAGACGAATGTTCAGGCTCTGATACTCCACATAGCTGTCAGCCTTTACAGAAAGTTCCTTACGCACTTCCCATTCGCCCTTTTCCAGATTCATCTCCCACCAGGCTACCGTGAAAGTCTTTCCTTTCAGGTCCTCTGTCAGAGGAGAAGCTACATAGAAATGAGTGGCATTCAAAAAGACCGGACCACCGGCTGGCTCTTCGAAGAACTCCATGTACAGAGGCTTGTACTCGGTGTCATTTCCAAAAAGAATATTGTTCCAGGGATCATCTGCGCTGGTAGTACCATAGAAGGTATTCATAAACGGCTGTGCGTCTACATCGACGTTATATACGAATGCTCCACCGTTCAGAGCAACCATACCTTTACGCAAAGCTCCGTTGGCATCCTTGCAGGTACCCATCTGATATACGGAATCCACACCGGACAGAGTAGACTGAAGCACCGGTGTTTCTATAGACAGGCCATCGGATGCAAAGAACGGGTGAATAACAATAGAGTCTTCCTTCACCTCCTGACCGAACAGTGTCCAGGTAAATTCGTCACACAAAGGAGTCTTGTTCTTAAAGACCATATTGCGGTCGATATAACCCAAAACGCCACAGTTGGCATACAGATTGGCTCCGTTATTGTCCTGTCCCAACAGAAAATCAGGAACCAGATGATAGACACCATTATTCACGGTATAATATGTTCCGGGTTTCGCAGAAGCCTTGGCTACTGAAGAAACACGTGCCTGAACTGAAGCTGCATTCTTATAAGCGGCGGCAGGAATCTGCTTCAGAGGCATTGAAGTATTCTTGCGCAGACTGGCATCCTTTACATCCTTCAACTGCAGCCCAGCTGTCTTTACCTGAGAAAAAGCTAATGTAGAAGAAAGCAGCATGGCTGAAAACAGCATTCCTTTTCTGAATATGTTCTTCATATTGATTCTGTTTTAAAGTTTATCTGAGTATTATTTTACCAAAATCTTTCCCTTGGCCGGGCAGGCAGTACCGTCGTTTACAGTGTAAACATAAACTCCCTGATGCAAAGGCAAGAAAATCTTTCCGCTCTCTCCTTCGAGGGCTTGCTGCATAACCTTTTCACCAGACAGGGAGTACACGGAAAGGGTGTACTGGCCAGCTTTGGCAAACTGATAGACCAGACTTCCGTCGGCAAAGGTAATATGTGCAGAAGCAGTCTCAACGGCCTCAATGGCTGTTACCTGCGGATCGTTGCTCATCACGATATTCAAGGAAATCTTTTCTTCAGGAGCATCCTCATACCAGGCGGTAATGACAACCTCGGCTGTTCTTACCGGATTCTCTTCCTGAATGAAACCTGTATTGTAATGAATGAGCAAATCCTGCTCTGATGCAGCTTTTACTGCGCCTTTCTTTTCTTTGGTTTCACCTGGAGCTACATCGATACAGCTTCCATCCAAAGAACAAAACTCAATGTCACCAGCCTTTGACTCCAAAGAAACAATCACATTACCCTCTTTCTCGGCCTTCAAGGATACTCCTGAATCAAAAAGGTATTTGGTGCCCAATGGAGGCAGAGGACTTATTTCTACTTTATCGGAAATGTATTTGGAGCCGCTCTCCAAAGTTTTTCCATCAGCCACAAAACTCAGCTGCTGTGCCATAGAAATCAGGCTGCAACAAGCAAACAAAATTGAAGTAAAGATTTTTTTCATAACAAAAGTATTTATTCGTTTTATAATCAAATAACCGGGCATTCCGTTACATGAATCACACCCTCTGTTTCATGATACACAAAGGCTACAACCGACAGGTTCTCACGCTTCCAATAATCTTTCTTGGCTATCTCGTATTTTTTTTGAAGCGGTACGGAAGAAGTCATTTCCACATCTTCTCCCCATGTTCCGTTTACGCAAGCCTGAAATACATGGTTGTGCGTATATTCAGGAAGCAGCACCGTGCCGTCCTGCTGAGAAGCTATGATATTGCTCTCGGTTACCCATACCTGCAATTTACCGGAAAGGGCTACAGAAGATTCCATGTCTACCGTTATCTGTACTTTTCCGCTGGCCTCATCATATTGGGCCTGGGCAGTTATCTGCAAAGGAGTGGTGCGCAGAAGCTCGGCGCGCAACGGATTCACCCAGTCATCTACCGACAGAGGTCCCTGACGACGGTTAATCACTCCGGAAGGATAAGCTGATATGCCCCACTTGTCCGCATAGGTATTTCCCTCAGGACGCAACAATGCCAATTGTGGATAGTCTTCATTTTCCACAGCAAATCGTCCGGCGTGGATACTGACCGCAATCAAGTGTTCACCATACTGCTGCTTGAATCCGGCAACTGCCTGATGCGCCTTCGGACAGTTCGGGCACATCTGACCGGTAAATTCTTCGAGCAACACATTCCGTTGGGGAGTAATCTCGGTCATCTCCTCATAACGCTGGTCCTGCTCTTTTTCATCACAGGATGACAAGAAAGAAGATGCAGCCAACAGAATGGCCGCTATAGAATATATCCGAGTTCTCATATCTTAAAAGTTGAAATTATAGGATAACTGCACTCCTCTGCTGGCCGGAACATAACGGCATACTCCTCCGGAACAGTTAAAGCCGGCACGCGTACGTCCGTAACCCAACATCAAACGATGCGCATTGTAATTAAAGGTTACCGAACCCATATAATAATGTAAGTTGGTTTCTCCATTATTCCACATGTCACTGACGGTGAACATCCAATGAGGCTGCACGGACAGTTCCAGCAATCCATACATCCAGTCGCCTTCGTCATCTTTCGTGGCCAGATACTGGTATTCACCACGGAGAGTCAGTTTATTATTAAACTGATACTTTCCTTCGACTACCGCGATGTTGGACTTAATGGACGAACCGTGTTTTTCGATAACAGCCTGATTGTAGTACTGGTTCATATACATCAGGTTCAGTTTGAAGGATTTGGTAAATTTCTTCTCCAACTGGACGTTGATGTCCTGATAGTACTTGTCGCCCATCTTGAAGAACTTGGACGTATATCCGTCTGTTCCGTAATAAGAACCTTCGTACTGGTCCACGGGCTGCTTGTCCAGACCGCGCACATGGCTGAAGTTCACCTTGACTTTGGTTCCGTATTTGCCTCCCAAAGCCGTATTGCGCTTAAACAAATAGCTGACTTCGCCCTGAAAAGCCCATTCGCCTCCGGCTGCCTGGGTGGCATACGGATAAAGGGCCGGCAGCGCATAGGTGTGCTGATAGGCAAAAGCCGGCATATTGTTGATGAACAGAGAAGTTCCCTGCTTGGTTCGCTGACTGCGGAATGCCATGTTATCGCTGCGCTTGGCCTGAGCCAGAATGCTCAGTCCTCTCTTGGAATACGAACCGGAAAGCATCACGGCATTACCGCGGTGGTAGATGTATCCGTTGTCCTGACTCGGATCCTGTGTCTTCCAGGCATACTCCGCCAACAGGCTGTAATCGCCCAACTGAAAACGTGAACGGACATCGAGCGCATGCACCGTGAGCGGAAGAGCCAGACGGTAAACCGTACCCGGCAAAACAATATCCTCATCACGTTCATACTTCAAGACATACGATCCGCCGAGCATCCAGGTGATATTTCTTTCCTGCAAAGCCTTGCAGTATTGGTCCATATTGATTTCCAAGTCAGTACCTCCCACGTAGGAATCCTTGCTCCAGGACCAGTATCCACGCTGCAATCCGCCCAGAAGTTTGAACTGCAAGCCCTTGATACCCCCGTAGTTCAGACGGATACCTCGCAAAGAATTGTCAATACCCAGACTCCGTTCTTCATAGGTACGGAAGATAAAACCACTTCCAAACTGATCATAGAAATCGCCTAAGGTTACATCGCCTCCTTTAAACTTGCCTTTCACATAGAAGTATGGAACGCCCCATCCCTTAAAGTCCGGCTCAAAACCATCCAAAGGCCATTGCATAAACTCCAGTCGGGCACCGGCATCCACGTATTTGCTCATCAGGTTCAAATCGGCATACGTATTGGTAAGTCCCCACTCATTGTGGGCCTGTGTACCGATTTCGGTATCATTCTCCGGAAAGAGCACATCACTCTGCACACTTCCATGAAGCACGACCTTGGAATCTTCCTGAGCAGAAAGCGTTTGTACACCTCCCAAAAGCAAGAGCAGCACAGTAGCATTCAACAATCTCATTCTCCCAAAATTTTAGAAATTATTTCTTTACAAGTTCACGAACTTTCTCGATCAATTCAGCCTCAGCACCATCCGTGTAACCGCTGTGTGAAAAAGCAATCTTACCGTTTCCGTCAATAACAAACACATGCGGGATCATCTGCACGCCCATGGCACGGCGGAATTCACTGTTCGGGTCCAACAGCACTTCATAAGGCCATCCCTCGCCATCGACTAAAGGCTTCACCTTATTAATATTCTGAGCCTGATCGATCGATACGGCCACCAATTTTACTCCCGTTTCCTCCTGCCAGTCAACATACTGCTCATTGATAGCACTCAACTCACGATTGCAAGGCTTGCACCAGGTGGCAAAAAAGCTAATGATAAAAGGTTTTCCATCGTTCTTTAACAAAGATGTGTCGACCACCTTACCTTTCAAATCTTTTAACTTAACAGAAGGCAACTGCGCATACGCAGACAAGCCTAAAATTGCTGCGAAAGCAAAACTTAAAATTCTACGCATTTTCATTTTGTATTTGACATTTTTATTCTTTTACGACGCAAAAGTAGCATTATTTTATTGAAAACTCGCACAAAAATAATAGTTTTTTCTTATTTTATTTAATCAAACATGAAATTTTGTTGTATTTTTGTAGCCGAAAAACGAAACGACCATTAAAAATAATGCGATTATGAAAAAGGTATTTTTAAGACCGCTTCTATTATTTTGTCTTTTCACAGGGACAATAAATGGAGGAGCACAAAACACTGAGAAACCCACGTTCCATCTGTTTTCTTATGAAGATGGAGCAATGATCCAAAACATGTCGGACAATGGTAAATGGGCCGTAGCAGATGCGAAAAGCCCTGAAGACGACTCCAAAAGAGCCTATCCGAAATTGATCGACTTAAGCACAAACACAACAACGGACCTTTTCAACAAAGAAGATGCAAGTGTCATCAACTGGTTCCAGACCATGGATGTTACTGACGACGGAAGCATTGTTGTCGGAAGTCAGGGAGGACGCCCTGCCATCTACATGGCCAGCAAGAAAGCATGGGCCGGCCTCCCTACCCCTGCCAACTGGAGCAACGGATGTGTCAATTCGATCACTCCTGACGGAAAGTATGCGGTAGGTACTGCCACCGGTAATACGGCACTGAACGATTCTTACGCCGAACATCCGGCCATGTGGGATATTGCCGGCGGCGGAGTATTGGTGGACTTGCCCAACCTGCCGGAAAAAGGTATGACCGGCACCAACAACAATCAGAGCCGTCTGAAAAAGATTTCTGCCGACGGAAGATACATTCTGGGTTGTAACTCTTTCAGCTATCTGCAACCGGTAGACATCTTCTATTATATATATGACCGCGAAACCCAGGACTGGAACCCGATCGGATTCACCGTGGATAAAGCCAACTGGAAATGGACTCCGGAAGAAGAGGGACTGCTCTTTATTGACGATGCCTTCATGGACAACAAGGGAGCTTATGTAACCGGTATCGCTTACATGGTTCAGGACGGATCAGAATTCCGCCTTCCGTTCAGATACGAAATAGCAACCAAGAAATTCGAACTCTACAACGAGACCTATACCCGCGACTATGCCGGATATACCATCAGTAATAACGGTACCGTACTGGCTGCTTCTCCGGCAGGAAACGCCATCCGTGAGTGGAGCATCCGCCAAAACGGATACTGGTATGACTTTTCACAGATTCTGTCACAGCACTATGGCATGGACTATACCAAGAATACCGGATATAACACCACCGGAACTCCGATTGCCATTTCCGACGACGGACTGACCATTGCCGTACAGGCCGACCCGTTATTGTATAAGAATTATGTGGTTGATGTTCCGGAGGCTTTGGAAAGCAGCACCGAAAAAATCAATCTGCTGAAGAACTATACAGTAACTCCGACCAACGGTTCTACCTTCTCTCTGATCAAAAGCATCCGCATCAGCTTTGACAAAGATGTGCAGATCATCGGCAGTCTGTCGGACATCTCATTCAAGAGCGACAAGGGCAGCACTCCGAAGATCCTGAAATTTGCCATGGCTACCGGTTCTACCAAAGATGTAGAAATTACTTTCCGCTCCAGCCTTCTGAACGCCGGAGAAATCTACAAACTCCTGATTCCGGCCGGATGCATCTCTTTGAAAGACGATCAGAGCAAGACAAATGATGCGATTGAAGTTTCCTACCTGGGAAGAGAGAACACTCCGGTAAGCGTTACCGCCGTTTCTCCGAACAGAAATTCCAAGGTGTCACAAATCAACTACAGTTCTAACCCGGTTGTCTTCACCTTTGACTGCCCGGTTGCAACAACCGACACGGCTTCTGCCGCTCTGTATATTGACGGAAGAGAAGAGCCTATTTGCAGCATGGCCATCGGAGTTTCCGAGAATAAGGTAGCCGTATATCCAACTCAGGGCCAATACTTATATAAAGGAAGTAACTATAAGGTAGTTCTGAATGCAGGTTCAGTAACCGACATCACCGGAGGCAACGGAAATCTTGCCGATACAGTGGCTTACATCGGTTCTTACGAGCGTACCATCGAAGTGAACGACACATTGATTTATCAAAACAACTTTGACAATGGTGTCGGCGACATGCTTTTGTTGGATAATGACAAACTGACTCCTTCTTCTGAAATGAAAGATCTGGGATTTGAACAGGAGAACACTCCGTGGATGCCGATCTGGGATGACGATGACTCAAACAACCTCTGCGCCGGTTCAAACTCCAGCTACAGTGATGTAAACGGAAGAGCTGACGACTGGATGTCTACTTCTCAGTTGTTTATTCCGGATGACAACTGTGTGCTGACTTTCAACGCACAGAGCTACAGAGTAGCCAAGAAAGATACACTGAGAGTCGTTGTTCTGGAAAAAGATGAACTGATCAACGCCTTGACTCCGGAAATCGTTGAAGAATTCAAGACTAAGGGTAAGGTGGTATATTGCGAACGCGAAACTCCGGGAGCCAGCGAAGACAAACTGAAAAACGACTGGACTCTCCGCACCGTAAAACTGGACGAGTTTGCCGGAAAGAATGTTTATATCGCCTTCTGGAACAACAACCAGGCACAGAGCGTCGTGATGGTTGATGACATGAAAGTGGTTCACAACATGAATCTTCTGGTTGCAATCGACAACGAAGAACAGGTTGTCAACGCAGAAAACATCAAGATTAAAGGGCGCATTCTGGTAAAAGCCGGTGAGACCGTACAAAACCTCACCCTCACTTTGAAGGATGCAGACAACCAGGTTGTCGAAACGATTGAGAAAACAGATCTGAACCTGGAGGTAGGTGATGTCTACAACTTTGAGTTTGCCAATCCGCTGCCTCTGAAGGTAGGTTACAAGAACAGCTATCTGATCAGCGTAACAGCCGGCGAAGAAAAGACTGAATTCAAATCAGAAATCAGCAATCTGGCCTTCAAACCGGAGAAACGAGTGGTAATCGAAGAATTCACCGGAATGGGTTGCGGTAACTGTCCGCTGGGCCACCTGACTCTGGAGCGTCTGGAAAAACAATACGGAAATCTGGTATTGCCGATTGCCATCCATACTTATTCCGGCGACCCGTATGCAAACGGACTGGGTGCCTATGAAACATTCCTGTTTGGAAGTAGCGCCGGTGCTCCTAGCGCCAACATCAACCGAAAAGGTGTTTACTACCCGATGGCTTCAGTAACGACTACTTCTGGAACCGACTATGTATACAACGCTCCGGAAGGTTCAGATCCTCTGTGGTCTGACGTAGTTGCTCAGGAATTCAATATCGAAACCAACGCAGACATCACTATTTCTGCAAAATATGATGCCAAGACCCAGCGTTTGGATATCCCTTGTCAGGTGAAGTTCGCCTTGAACGAAAAGGAAACCAACGTTTATCTCTTTGCCGTAGTCATGGAAGACAACCTGATTGGATACCAGGCCAACTACAAAGCCAACGAAACCTCTCCGGCCTTAGGCGAATGGGGTAAAGGCGGAATCTATGGTAAGGCTGAAGTGATTCCATATTATTTCGACCACGTGGCACTGGGATGCATCGGAACATCATTCAACGGTACCGGAGGATATATCCCTGCTGATGTAGAAGCCGGAAAGACTTATGAAGCCACAATCACCACAACCAACAGCGCCATCAAATATAATGATGCAAACTCTTGCAAGGTTGTCGTTATGATGATTGACGGAAACAGTGGTAAATATATCAATGCAGCTCAGGCTCGTCTGAGCATCACTTCTGGAATTGAAGACGCACAGGACGCTCAGAAGATCCAGATTTCTTGCCAGGATAACGAAATCTGCATCGCAGGTGCAGCTGACGCCAAAGTGGAACTGATTGGCATGAACGGTGCAGTACTGAACAGCGCTGTCTGCTCTGAACACACCCGATTGACCGTACCGGGATATAAGGGTATTGTTTTGGTTAAAGTGACACAAGGCAGTCAGACCATAGTACAAAAGGTACTCATGAAATAAAAATCTATTCTTATTAACATGATAAAGTGTGAGGGAGACAACTCCCTCACCTTTATAATACCTACATCAAAAAACTTATGAAACACAAAGTTTTACTATTTCTTTTTTCGCTTTTGGCTTTCAGCTATAGCTCTTGGGCACAGAAGAAGGCATCAGGTGTCGTCATCGACGGCGACTTCAATGAGCCGCTTATGGGAGCCACTATTAAAGTCAAAGGTACTTCATTGGGTGTCGTGACGGATATAAACGGACGTTTTACCCTCAATAACATTCCGAATGAATCTAAGTTTCTGGAAATTACCTATATGGGATTTAATCCTCAGAGTGTTCCCATACAGGAAAATATTAAAGTAATCCTTCAATCCGAGAAAAAGAATCTGGGCGAGGTTGTGGTCACCGGTATGCAGAAAATGGATAAACGTCTG
>ENA-UESD01001581-UESD01001581.1-human-gut-metagenome-genome-assembly--contig:-NODE-1581-length-18139-cov-32.930683_pt1 | contig 18139 bp, 15 predicted proteins | sample MGYA00242985_ERZ507986 | MGnify/ENA primary metagenome ERZ507986 (study PRJEB26167, sample SAMN06115408) | human gut metagenome | host: Homo sapiens | place: China:Guangxi | collected 2016-04-06... | reverse complement strand
CTAAATCGTTAGCAGTCACATTCTTTAAAATACTCAACTCGCTGATATTCAATAAATAAAAGAATTTACTGTGACTCAAGCAATGGAATGTGATATGCTTCTTGATGCCCGATGCTTCAATCCATTTCTTCAATGGACGGGAAATCCATGAAGAACCTGTCAGTCCTTCAAATACACGTTGGTTTTGTTCACCTCGTTCTCCACATAACGAATAGGCTTGTTCGTTGATAGGGAGGTAATCAACCACATGTGTCTTGCGCTGGGTAAAGTCCACGCGCCAGCCACTTCCTGTTTGAACTATTTCGCCCCACGTGAGGTCTTGGATGTCACACAAACGAATACCTGTGAGTACGGCAAAGAAGAATGCGCGTTTCAACACTTCATTCTCACAAGGTGTGCTGGCAAGCTTTTCAGCTTCTTCAAGCGTCAATGTCTCTCGTTTTACCTTCACGTCAGGAATGCCCTTCACTTTGGCTGCTATATCAACAGTCAGGTATTCGTCAATGAAGGCGCGGTGCAGTCCTGCTTTTACGATAGAGAAGTATGTAGCGGCAGAGTTTTGTGAAAGCGTTCCTTTCTTGTTTCCCCCTCGTGGTGCGGATAGCATAAACAACTTGATGTCTTCGAGCAACTTCCCAGATATTGACTTGAACGGAATAGGTTTGCCCTTAGAGTAGATGGAAAACAGTTTGCCTACGCGAGTCCAGTTGGTAATAATGGAATCCGAACTGTTGGGATGGCACTTGTAAATAATGCTGTTGAAGTAAGCAATGAAGTCTTGCTCTGAGCGTTCGTTCTGAGCAATCATTTCCTGCTCTCTGTCGGAATATACCACGGCAGTATCGTATTCCTGCTGACGTAAGGCACGCACCTTGTCGGCATATCGACATGCCTCCTTGTCCAACTGCGATTGGCAGTGAATGATGCCATTGGAATCCCGCTTCGGTTTGTACTTGTAGTTACCGTCCTCATCGATCTTGCTGATGGCAGTCATATCCCAGATAGGGGTAGTGATAGTACGGTTAACTGCTTCAATGACTCTATTAGGCTTAGTGCTGCCTGGATTATGTACAGGGTACGACTCGATGTAGATGTACCACTCTTCACGGAAGATCGACTTACGGAGCTTAACCGTGACTTTAGTGTGCAATAAAGGTTTTCTCATTATTCTTCTGATTTATATAAGTTGTCAATTTCTTCTTTTGGTACATACACATAGTTGCCAATTTGACGAGAGGGAATGGAATACTTTCTGACGTGCGCCCATACAGAACTATCGTTGATGTGATACTTCTCACAGATTTCTCCGATGGTGTAGCAGTCTTCTGGTTCGAGACTATACTTCTTTGGCAGAGGCGTTTCCTTGATGTACTTGGCTATAGGTCGCTTCACAAATGCCTTCTCCAAATCTTTACGATTTAGCCTTGTCATCTTGGTCCCTATATTGATGCTTGGAATATCCCCTCTGCGTATCATCAGATATAGCGTGCCTCGTTCTACTCCATAGATGGCTACTGCTTCTCTTACCGAGATGAACTCCCTAACCTTTGGAACACTTTTGGCAATCAGAGCAAGTTTCTTTTCTCTGGCTTCTGTTCTCTTCTTTTTAGCGTATGCAGCATCACTACATTTCTTGCAGCAATAATAGCTGTCGAGCGTCTTGATTAGAAACACCTTTCCGCAGAGTCTGCATTTTCGCTTGATTTCCAGTCCTAAATTTGGCATTTTTACTTTTCTTTTTAGTTAATATGTAACATGTAACAAATTGAATTCACCTCAAATCGCCATTTTATCATCCTGTACATCACCGACTATTTTGTAAGGATTAGTAAGGTTTTGTATGGTTTAGTCGAGCTTTGCCGACGTTTTTGTCGTGCTACACACATGTAACAAAAAAGCCGTAAAAAAAGGCAGAATAAGCACATAGAAAACATGAGCCTATAAAAAGCAAATGGCGTGTAACTCATTGAGCTACACGCCATTTGATAGTGTTTTGTTATGTCTTTACTTATGCGTCTCATTTGACCTCCTCGAAGATTATTGTCATTGAATATCAATAAGTTATATACTCATGATACAAATATGGATGCTTATATTGATAGGTAAAAGTAGGGAAAGATAGGGAAATCAAAAAAACTCTAAAATCTCCAACAGTTTGTATATCCTACTTGAAGGGTTTTGAAAATCTTTAAGCTTCTTACTCCTACCAATAGCATCAATTAGATGGTCATGAAGAAATGTTTTTTGCGTATCAGTATATATAGCCTTGTTATAGTTTCGCCACACAGGGCCGCTCTTTTTCAATTCCTTGAGTACCTCATCCGAACTTAGAGTCGACTTCTGCTCCTTTGCGTGCAGAAGCAACCATATTTCAAAACAAGGATTGCTCAACAGTAATTCTGCTTTGCACGCCATTAACTTTTCATTGATGGCTGGAACATCCATATCATACATGAGGAATGTATCTACTTTGTCTTTTGCCGAGATTTTGAGCCCTCGTTCATGTTTGTCAACAAGTGCCTGAGTGATTTTTGTACCTTCAATATGTGAAACAATACGCACAGGAGATTTGTACCATTTCTTAACCAAATTAAGATAGTTTTCTTCTGTTTCGCCTTCACAAATGACCAACGCTATTTTTCGCATCCGTTTATAGGGCACTTTTTCTCTTCTGCTTGCCATAACTATCCCTCCAATAATTGTTTGATACTATCCACAGAAGAGTCTACGTACGGTACGGCATCAAAGCGTCCTTGTATATATCCCTTCTCAGCATCCATATTTTCACGGAAATCTTTGAAGTCATAAAGAGAATACACCTCTGTTGCTCCATCTTCCGACTTGTTGACAAAGACAATTTGGTCTCTTCTCAATCTCTTGACATCAATCAGATTGGTGTTGTGAGAAGAGAAAAGGAGTTGGCTCCTTTCTGATGCATGAATCAAATCGAGAATGAAGTCTGCCAATCTTGTATGTAGCCCCATGTCAAACTCATCCATCATGATGCCTTTTCTGTTTTTGACAACATCAAGGAGCCGTATCAGTATCTGGAAGAGTTTTCTTGTACCATTAGATTCTTCAAGATCCAAGTCGAACATCACATCTTTTTGGTTGCGATGGAATGTTTTGAATTTTAACACGTCAACCAACTTAAAAGCGATATCCCCCTGTCCAGGAACCATCACGGGAGCAGGAATCTGCTCCTTTCTCACTTCTATATCCGTAATGTCTGTGTCGCAAACTTCAAGAGCCTTGAGAATGACATTCTTATAGGTATTGAAGCCATCTAAAACCATCATATCATTAACATTCACCAAACCTAAAAGAAACTGATTCATAAAGTAACGATAGATCTTTTGTGCAATTTCCCTGTTCATAGAACTGGCTCTGCTCAAGAAGAGGTTTTTGTCACTTGTATTTAATACTACATCCGCAGGCTTGTTGATTACACTTGTTCCAAAACTATACTTTCCGTCTGCACCTCGAACAAATACTTTTGCTCGTCTGCCATAAGGATAATGGTATAGGCTTTCCGTAAGGATTTTGTTCTTTGTCAGTTCAAAATAGTATTCATACTCCACATTGTCACATACAAAATCAATTAGGAAGTTGCTTGGTTTCTCTTGCCATCCATCAAATTTGAAAGGCTCAAAGTTGAAAATCGTCCCTTCGTTATTAAGGTGAGAATCCAAAATCATCCTACAGCAGAAATTGATAGCTTTCATGATGTTCGACTTGCCTGAGGCATTTGGTCCGAACAGACCTACAGACTTCAGGACAGGAACACCATTCCAATCCATAAAATTATGCCTCAATTCGCGGGCAAGCGTAGTATTGATATTAGCTGCCCGAAAATCGATTCTGATTCTATCTCTTATGGAGAAGAAATTTTCAAATTCTATTTTCAATATCATCAGAGTGTGTATTTTGTAGTTTTCTTGCAAAATTAACTATTTATTTTTAAATTACTCATGTTTGGAGTGTTAAAACTGTATTATACAACAATAATTTGGCTAGAAAAAACTACGTAGCTGCTACCTGTAGAGACGATATCTCTGATCTTTTTTGTGGTGAACTTTTCTCACCAAATTGACAAATAGTCGTAAAATATTAGATACTTTCTGCTCGTTTGTCGTGTTTTATAACTATCTTTGTAAAGAACTTGTCTAGAATGTCTTTACGTAAAATCAAATCGTATGCCAACAAATAAAAATGCAATGACCCGATACAAGATACTTGACGAACTACTCAGCAGTCGATATCATAACTATTCACTTGATGACCTTACAGAAGAGGTTAGCAAGAGACTATCGGATATGTACCCTGATACTGACGGTGTAGGCAGGCGAACTATTGAAAAGGATATTAATTACCTTGAATACGAAGGACCGTTTATGGTTGAGATAGAGAGGTATTCTGTAGCAAGCTATAATCATGATACAAATAAAACATACTCCAAACGGTGCTTGCGTTATGCGAATCCTGCATTCTCAATTTTCAAAAAAAAATGTCAGATGACGAGGAGCATCTATTAAGAGAAGCAATTTCGATGTTAGGTCAATTTGACGGATTGCCTAATCTTGATAGGTTGGAGAGTCTCAGACTTGGGCTCGGCAATAATCGCAATGAGAAGCAAATAATATCATTTACTAAAAATCCATTAGAGAATTCAAATCTATTGGGAGAATTATTTACGGCAATATCGCAAAAGCAGGTAATAGAATTGCATTACCATGTTTTTTCAAAGCCTGATGAAGACTTGAAAATTAACCTAAATCCTTATCTTTTGAAAGAGTACAATCGCAGATGGTACCTTTTTGCAGAAGCGGAGAAAGGTAGCAAACTTCTCAATTTCAGCCTTGACAGAATAGACAAATGCATTCCACTTCCGTCACATAAATACAAGGAATATGAAGGTAATATCAACGATTGGTTTGACGACATTATCGGTGTTACGGTTTTAGACAATAGTCCTGTATATAAAATTAAATTGTGGGTTAGCGATGTCTCTAAAGACTATGTTATGACCAAACCTCTTCATGATTCACAACGAAAATTACCAATGGACGAAGCCCAAACTCTACGGAACAAGTTCCCTTTTCTTAAAGGCGGAATATTTCTTAGGATAGATTGCAAACGCAACTATGAACTAATTCGGGAACTTACAAGTTTCGGAGAAAATATTCTTGTACTAGAGCCAAAGGATATACAAGACGAAATTTTTGAAAAGATTTCAATGATAAATAACAAATATCAGAAAATACGAACATAGAGTTCGTTGTCTAGGCGTACCTTTGCATCGAAGTTATAAAAGTCAAACAAAAAAACGAACGACATGCGTACACAAAAGTACATTCAGGTAGAGGCAATAGTTGCCAAGTATGAGAACCTTGCATCTGAAACAGAGGCTGTGAAAAAAACTCAGAGTGAGTTTACAGAGTTTTTTGTACCAGAAGACTTCCAACGTCTTGATTTTGTAGAGCAACTTGTTGGACATATATACCAATTGTCCGCAGGCAAACAAGCAAACGCACATATTGTACAAGCGTACAAAGAGTACACTTGCTACTACATAAGTGGATTGATTTCGGCTACTGAGGAGTCGTTCCTTGTAGACAACTTCGATGTGTTGCTTGATTATGCTTTCGAGCATTTGAGTATTTCTTCTATTGGATTCGATTTTGACGAGCCAAAAGAATGGAGTTCGTTAGTTCCTTACCTGTTAGGAAACAGAAAAGGCAAGATCTTTATTCCTAATTCCGACAATGGTCGTGAATTCGTAGGATTGGAGCAATGTGATTTGGTTGTTGCCTCAGGATTTGCAAATGCAGCCATGCGTGCATATGCTTGTGGACAGCATATAGAACAGTACATAAGTTATGCATCTGATGAAGGCTTATGGGCGGATTTGGGCGACGGGATGTTCGATGCTATTTTGGTAGAGTATTCTTCATTCAACGAGTGGTCTGCAGAAGATGTCTTTGTTGCTTGCAATCGAATTGTCAAGAATGGTGGTGATATACTTTTCTGTGTATCTAAGAAGTTTGTTCTTAGCAGTGAGATAGCATTCTTACAACATTACGTCATGGAGCAGAAAATGCTTCAAGAAGTAATTCTGTTGCCTTCGGGTAAGATTCTGTTCCATTTTGTAAAGAAGGCTCATGACACTATTGTTATGTGTGACGCAACGTCTCTCGCACAGAAAGCAGACGAGAAAGTTGTTGATGTGGCTGCTTTTCAGAAGGAAGTAAAAATGGCAAATATGCCAGAACGTGAAGAAAGTCCTATCATACGTCGATTGTCGTATGAAAAACTTAGAACAGACATTCTGTTGCCTTCATTCTACCTCCGTTTTCCAGAAAATGGCACACCTATAAGCGAAATCGTAGAAGCGGCAACAGCACCAATACTATCAGACGAATGTACGAAAGACAAACGTGTGGTAACCGTTAATCAGCTCTCTAAAGTCTTTTCCAAGAGCAAATTTAACGTGAATGAGTTACCTCTGTTAAGAACAGATCGCATAAGACGCTACTATTGCGTTAATGGTCCTGCCGTAATATTGGCAGTTTCTGACAAGGAAATTGCGGTTGGCTACACAACAGATGACACAACATTCTTGGTTCCTAATAATTTGTATGTGTTGAAACCTACTGCACATATTGATGTCAGATTTCTTGCTTCTCAGATTTTGGATTCTTCCGTACAAGAACAACTGGTTTGTCTTGTCTATGGCAAAGGACACAGAGCAACCTTGGCAAATTCTTGGAGTAATTTGATGCGCATTGAAATTCCATCTATTGAACAGCAACAGAAACTAGTTCAAGATATGGTTCTCAAAGATTTTGCCTTACAGGAGCGGTATGTCGAAAAGCGTGAGAAAGGATTTAGACATTCCATTCGCCTAAGGAAACATGCTTTGTCGCAAAACATTTCGGCATTCGATAGTCTGTTCAGTTCTTTGGAGTATTGTATGCAAGAGCACAATGGTCGTCTTAAGTCGAATGACCTGTTGGCTCCTGTAAGTAAAATGACCGTAGGCGAGGCAATGGAGGTTATGCGTTCGAAATTGCGTACAATATGCGAACGTGTAGCCCAATTGACCGACGAGCAGGATTGGGGAAAATGCGAGTTCATAGAACCTCAGCAGTTTATCGAAAGGTATGAGAGAGAGCACCATGACTCCAAGTTCATATTTAAGCACCTTTGGGATGAGTTTGAAACGAATTGCTTTGCGAAGGATGTCTTTGACAAAAAAACAGGCAAGCTTCTCTTTCATAAAGGAGAATCCATGAATGTGGCATGGTTCCCCATACGAGCATTGCGGCAGGTGTTTGACAACATTATAGCCAATGCTTGTGCTCATGGGTTCACTGACGCTAATCGTAAAGACTACGTGATTCAAACAAGTTGGACTACGGATGGTCTTAACCTGCTCATTGAGGTGGCAAACAACGGCACACCAATGCCTACGGACATAAACCCTGACTTGGTGTTAGAATATGGTTATTCCTCTGCGTTAAACCAGAATGGGCATGGGGGCATAGGTGGTGGCGAGATTGCCGAGGTTATGCGTAAGTATGGAGGTGATGTGAAGATTATCTCTACGCCCGAGAAGAAATTTACAGTCACTTACGTGCTGAAAATGCCTTTAGCGAGTTTGTACTAAAAGTTAAACACGAGGTGGGCTAACATTAGCCCATCTCACAACAAAATATTATAGATGAACACTAATTTCATACAAGTGTTATGGGTTGAAGACGATCCTGACAACATTCAGTTTTACCCGATAGAGGCTTCTCGTTATGGTCTGGAATTAGTTCCTTTCAGTTGTTGGGAGGAGGCGGAGAAAGCTCTTGTTTCGGACTTTAAGCGTTGGTCTGCAATAATATTGGACGCAAAGTGTAAATATAAAAAAGGTGACCATGATAATGCTCAGCGTTTTTTGGTACATGCACTATCATCCATTACAAAAATTTGTGCAGAACAAAAGCGAGTTATCCCATGGTTCGTACTTTCAGGAGGTAGTGAGGAAGAACTCAATGACTTAATCATTGACAATCGTGAAGAATGGGATGGTGATTGGAAGGAAAAGAAATTCTATAGCAAAGCTACAGATAGAGGTATGCTTTTCCATCGCATTCCGTACAAAGCAAAGTTGTCGCCAGAAATGCAGATCCGCTTAATTTATTATCCAGATGTATTTAAAGCCATTGACAGAAGTGGACTTGACAGCGAACTTGCCAACAATATGGAAGATTTGTTGATGCCTATTCATGCGCTGAACGATTCTGGCAAAGAATACAATGACAAGATGACAAATGTGCGAAAATGCATTGAATACATATTCACGTCTATGGCAGAATGTGGTATTCTACCTAACAAAAAGAAGGACGGAGACTATGTATTACATGATATACTTGGTGGTGATAAAAAAGGTGCAATCAATACGACTTGGTGCAGCTTGATTCTTTCTGGAAAAGATGTAAAGGTCGGGAGCAAAATTCTCGTCAAGAGCACTAATATTCTTCCAAACGTCTTGAAAGATAGTTTTCAACGTCTGAAAGAAATATCAGCAGCATACGAGCATATAGTCAACAAACATGCCGACGAAGAGCAGAAAAAGAATTCTCGCCAAACTTCAGAGTTTCTTGATAGCATAGGCAACCCTCCATATCTTCTTCAGAGTATGGCCTTGGAGTTATGCAATATAATTCTTTGGTATGCAAATTATCTTGAAGACCATGATGACGAAGAGATAAACGCATTGAATTGGGAAGTTTTACAATAAATCTCAGATTCAAAAAGGCATAGTCAATCATGCTAAATGGAAACTTTGTTTTGTAGGATTGACCATGCTTCCTGCATTATGTTGAACAGTCTCAATTGACATAACAAAAAACAATATGGCTATATTCTATCCATCAATTGAAAAGATCAAACAATTCAAGGTCCAGCCGACTGACGGAGAACGAGCCTTGCTTAACTTTCTTTATAAAGTTTTAGACGATTCTTTTGAAGTGTTTTTCAATCCATATCTCAATGGGGATCGTCCAGATGTCCTTATTATGCGTAAGGGTTATGGGGTAATGATTATAGAAGTAAAAGATTGGAATCTTGCAAACTTTAAGCTTGATGATAAAAAGAAATGGGTATTCATTCCGAATAATTCTGTCGTAAAATCACCTCTTGACCAGGTGATAAAATACAAAAGCAACCTATACGACTTGCATGTAAAGGATCTTTTATATCAGAAGATCAAGGACTTCAGACATTTCAGAATAGTATCATGCGCAGTTTACTTTCATTGCGCAAGTCGGAAAAACATTGAGGATATGTTGGTAAGCCCATATAACGACAAAAACAAAGATGAGGATGTCAAATACCAAAAGTTTCTTTCTTATAATATGGATTTCCTGGGATATGACACTCTTAACGAAGAACATTTCACACAAATTCTTAAGAATCGTTATCTAATCTCGAAAAATCCGTCACAATTCTTTACTGATGCACTGTATGATAATTTCTCACGGCTACTATCCCCACCTCTTCATATGAAAAACCAAGGAGTTCCATACAATTATTCTGATAAGCAAAAGGAAATCATTTACTCTACACGACTGGAGCAAAGAGTTAGAGGTGTGTTTGGTTCTGGGAAGACAACTGTATTGGCGGCAAGAGCCGTACAAGCATACAAAAGGGCATTGGAACGCAACAACAACCCACGAATACTCATACTTACATTCAACATTACACTTAAGAACTTTATTCATGACAAATTGAATAGAGTCGATGAAGAGTTCCCATTTGAGAACTTCACAATTATTAATTATCATCAGTTTATTAATGCAGAACTAAATAATTTGAACATTGAAATAGAAATACCAGAAGAGTCAAAACCAGAAAATATCGGTAATTATTTGGAACAGAATTATTATGGCAATATTACACTTTTCGATGAACATAAGGATGAAATCCGTAAATATGATGCCGTACTAATTGATGAAATACAAGATTACCATCGTTCTTGGATGGATATCATTAAGAATTATTTCAGAGATCCACAAGGAGATTATGTGCTATTTGGAGATGTAAAACAAAATATATATGGTCAACCGACAGTGGCAAAAGATGTTGTAACTAATGTTCGAGGTGTCAACGAATTGAAATATTGCTATAGGTCAGATTTTAAGGTACGCGATTTGGCTCAATCCTTTCAGAAAAACATTTTTGGCGGAAAATATGACATAGATGATTTTCTCGAAAATGGTAGGTATGATTTCTTTGGGCAAAGGCAGGAAAAAGAAGGTTACATAAACTATATGTATCTTTCCAATCAAGCTGTTGTATCTACATTATACAATATTATTAGAGAAAATATTCTTAATGAGGCAGTAGACATATCCCCCAATGACATAACAGTTTTGGGATACACAACAAAACTTCTTCGTTTGTTTGATGCATATTACAGGTATGCAAGCCGCGAAAAGACAAATTGCATGATTGAAAGCATGGAAACCATGTACATGACTCATTTAAACTATATTGGTAAAAACGACACAAAAAATCCAAACAAACAATGGTTTGACAATATATCAAAACATCTTGCAAAAAAGCTATTTCCACGCAGGGCCAAATTATATGACAATGACATCATAAAACTTAGGCAAATAATAGCACGTCTATTTACAATATATGATTTGACTCTGAATTTCAAAAATGTCTTTGATAAAAGACTTAGTGAAGAGTGTACCAAGTCTGGAATATCTTACGATGCTTTTCTTGCTTTTAGAAAATATTACGACAAGATGCTCCAGGATTTTAAAGTGCAAGTTTATGGCGATAGCTATAAGAGTATTCGCGATAACAAGAAACTCCATTTCTGGATGAATAGTGGCACTATAAAGATTTCAACAATAAATTCGTTTAAAGGTTGGGAAAGCGAATTTGTGTTTCTCATATTAGAGCCCAAATATGAAAACACGACAGCATTCAATGTTTCGTTTGACGAACTTTTATACACGGGTTTAACAAGATGCAGACGTAATCTTGTTGTAATAAACTTTGGCAACGAAGAATATGATAAAAAAATACGACCTTTAATTGATTCGATAAAGTAGGATATCTATATTTTTTGTCAGACAAATCCAGGACTGCTAAAACTCCCAATAGAGCAAATTTACAGAGGTGGAGAGTCAAAGGCTCGCAACCAGTGTATGCAGAATATGTTTCGCATGATAGGCTATGGCGAAAACCTTGGTTCTGGTTTTCATCTAATCCTAAATGCTTGGAATGAAAAGCATTGGATAAAGCCTGAATTATTGGAACAACCCGAACTTATGCAAGTAAAATTGACCCTGCACATCCAAAATGAGCCTGTAAATGAGCCTGTAAATGAGCGACAGCGGGCCATTCTGTCTGCAATGAAGCAATTTCCATCTATAACAAGAGATGAATTGGCCAATAAACTTGATGTTTCACTTGCAACGCTAAAAAGAGAACTAACTTCGCTAAGAAAGAGAGGTTATATAGCTCGTAGCGGAAGTGATAAAAACGGGCAATGGTTAATTCTCAGAAATATTTGATACTTTACAGGCGGCTAATCCAAACCTTATGGTTAGCCGCCTAAATTTTATTAAGATTTGACTATTAGATACAAATCAATTACATCATTGACCTTCTTTTTGTAGAGGTGTTCAATGTTTCAAACTCCAATATGTCTTGAAAAACGAATCGGAGTGAATCAGCGAATCCAGCTCATGATAGTTTTTCTTTCTCTTTTCATCCATGATAATCTTCTTGTAGAAGACGCGGTTGGTTCTGTCAAGGTCCATAACTCAGCTTTGATATAGGGATGAAAAGAAAATACTGGCAATGATGCCGAGAATGATAAGATACCATTGGAATAATCTCCATTTATCTATCCTTTGTTTGAATATGTTCCATCTGTAGAACCACCATGATTTCAACGTAGGTGGAGAAGATGGTTTAGGACTTGTGATGGTTTGCAGGGCATAGCCCCATATCTTCAAAATCGCATGTGTTTTTTCTACAGATTCATTCTCGAAAGACGATGTACAATAATCTGTTTATTGAGAATATATAAAAAAGGTTGAGGATTAAAGTTCTCAACCGTTTCTGTAAAATTTTATTGTAATACATTGCGAATAACACATGCTATTTCATTTAGGCCATTTACTATATCATCAAAAGGTGTTCCATAATACCAAATCAGATATTTGTAATGCTTAAAATCTTGAGAATCTTTAATCCGACTATTATATAGCTTCTTAAGCTCCTTATCAGCTTCTTTATCTTTCCAGTTTAAAGATACATCCCCTTTCTTATTTAATGGAAAACCTTGTTCTTTTAAATGCTTTTCGTATGAATCAATGCTTATTTTATCTTCAGAAACCGAACGATGGCTCAATTCATTTCGAACTTTTCTAAGATTTTCATATAAATTATAATTTATCCTATACTCTTTACTAAATGCCCATAATTTAGTGCTATATGATATAGCTCCAAGTGATTCAGCTTTTTCAACGCCTATAGCTGTTGGATTATAATATTTTATTTGTTCCTTTATTGAATTTAAATCCGATTTATTAGCAATGTCATAATAATAATTCAAAAGCATTTCTATCTGAAAATGAGCATATCTACAGAATTCCGCAAAATCTATTTCATGATATCTTGTTCCATAGCGAAATCGCATCATTTCACGATTGTCAGAAATGAGTTGTGCTTTTACATCTGGAAGTTTAATAAAAGAATAATCAACATTTGATGTCTTCGTATCAACATAAAAATCAAGTCCTAAATACTTTTCAATCCGTACAATCCGTTCTTCATCATATACAGATTTTGCGGAGGAAGTTATATTTAACCTCTTCCGCAATTCTGCGTCAAACTCAGGATTTTGTTTGCTCAGTTGTACTATTTTATCTATTGTTGATTTCAGTTTCTCGTCCATAAGCACTAATTTAATAGTTTATCCAAATCATCATTCAATTCATCTATATCAACGGGTTTAGCTGGCGGTACAGTAACCTTGTCTGAGCGATGAACGAGCCAGAAGAGTTTTCCGTTTGTGTCTCGACAATTAGAAATGGACAACAATTCCTTATGGTCTTCATCTTCTTTTTTCAACGACTTGTTCACCGATGCTTTTTGCATTCTTCCACCCAATCTAAAGGATGCATAGCGATGAGAAATGAAGTTATCAAGAATTCTATTTTGCGTATTTTCTGTTGTCTCTTGGGGCGTATGTACGGTGTAGAATTCTTTTGGCTTCGTTGTCACTATGGTAATTGCCGTATTATTCTTCCTCTCAAACTCTAACACTGGCAAGGTTTCAACGTATGTGATTCCGTGTTGAGTCGTTCTTGTGTTATCATGAAGCGAATTGCACAACTCGTCAAATTGCGTCTTCAGCCTCATATATACACTATCGTCTTCGCCCTTTACCATTTTTAGATACATGAGCTTACCGTCCAGTACATTCACCATATCTGGATTACCTTTCTTTACATGCCCTTTAGTTTCTTTGTATCTTGGAAAGAATTTATTGAATGCTGTGGCATAGCCGTATTTACTCCATATATAGAGAATATTGCGAATGTCGCGCACATATTTCTGAGACACATTGAGTTTGTCGCTAACTATAATGCCAGTAACCTCCTGGCGTGTACCTATTTTCTGTAGTCTCGTCTTATCTTCGTTCATTATAAAACCTTGACTCTCGACTATTCTTCTTAATTCTTTTATGAATTCACCCGAAGGATGGTATACATTGTGCATTGAGCTGAATGTGATATCATCAGCATATCTTGAATACACAACACCAAATCGTTTTGCCAATCCTGCCAATCTGCGATCAAGGTTGTCACAAATCATATTGGTTATGATCGGTGAAGTAGGCGCACCTTGTGGTAAAACGTACCTTACACTGCCATCTTCCATTTTCTCTTTCATGGAACATAGACCTGCAACAACATTAGCAATCGGCTGTTTGAATAACAAAGGCTTTAGCTGCAACCTTTTCCATACTCTCGCTTGATGGATACTTGGAAAGAAATCTTTCAAGTCGATATTGAAAACATAGTTATGCCCCTTGTGCATATCAGCATTGGTTACAACGGAACGCTCTTCTGTAAATCCCATGGCATAATCAGAAGGAGTGTATACAGCCTTGAATATCTCATTTACATATCGCAATAGCAACATAAAATTTTGATTTCTCGGTGCTGTTATCAGCCTAAAGCCTCCTGATTTCTTTTTTATCTTGAATTGTTTATATCGATGAAACGAATTGTTGGGGTTACAATAATAATTTAGGTGTTTCATCGTGAAAGGATAGAACTTATCTGACATACCACATTCCGCCATCTCACCCTGTTTTATCTGGTTGAGAAGGTTAAGAAGATCCTCTTTCGTCTCCAATAGCTGTGCTGCTTTTGCTATGCTGTTCTTATCCATATTTATATTGAAATTTGGAGGTCGATACCGGAAACGACAGACTTTCATTTCTTTATATAAGAAAAATAAAACCATATATATAAAACAACATAACACAATATAAAAACATACACCGTATGTATACAGTATACGTTAACGTGATAACATTGTTATCTCAACACCCGTTAAGGCGGTGAGACATCATGCGAATCTGCCTCCAAAGAGACATGGCTTTCGCCCGCAAGACGAGTTCAAATTTATATCTGTCGCTCCGATTATCAAAGACCTCTTTTTATTTTCTGATGCAAAGTTAATACTTTGTTGCGAACTCTTTGGTCGTATCTATGTACAATTTGTATTTTTACTAATGAAATATTATTCGTGTTAGTTTTTAATGGGACACGAATTTACTAATGATGGCAAATCGTCAGTTGGGACTGACTATACATTTAAAGTAGATTCAAAAGCCTGTGTGACAATTTTCATACAAATTGCTATCACCAATCTTCAGAAACATATTCTCCGTCTAAGATGGCATCTTCAAGCCTGTCATAGTCAAAGTTCCCTTCATAATCGTAACAATCATTAATGTTGAAATAATTGTTGTCACAATCGTTCTCATCAAAATACGAAGACCTTTTTTTAGTGCTTGCAGGCATAGGTATAGAAGAATTTAAATTATGAAAATAGATTTCATCTTCAACTCCATCTTTAACAACTTTTGTGGACAGACGATTCTTGCCATAGAATTTCCATATTTCATCATATTCTGTAGGCAATACCTCCTTGCCGGTTTCGTCGATGATGCCCCATTTTGCATATTTTTCGGGATGTTTCATGCGATACTCGGCCTCTTTTTCTTCAATGATTTTTCTATCCGTAATTTCATTCCAATCATCGTCAAATATGGCTGTAATATTTTTTGTATAGCCAGTGAGTCCATGAGTGCGAACACGAGAAAGTCCATGATCAAACCCTTCAATCCATTCATATTTTCCAAATGGTACAATAAATTCCGCATCGCATTTTATACCGAATCTGCTTTTTGTTAACTCAATTATTGTTAAGTTTCCATATGCTGTTTCTGAGCGAACATCTCCTGAAGCCTTTGCTTCTAGATATTCCATTTCACTTTGTTTCAACAATTCTTTTTCCGTCAATGCATTAGCAGCTTGTTCGATTTTATTCTCGAACTCTTCATCCATTTGAGTGAAGGTGTTAGCAGCTTGTTCGATTTTGTTCTCGAACTCTTCATCCATTTGGGTGAATGCATTAGCAGCTTGTTCGATTGTTGTATTGTACTCTTCTTCCTTTTGGGTAAGAATGTTTGCAAACTCGTGAAGTTCTTCCATATCCATATTGCTTTCTTCTAAGTTCCACTTTATGAGTTATTTACTCTATTCGTTTTATTTGACAGTGCAAAATTAATATCAGGTAGCGAACTCTATGTTCGTATATATTTAAAAAAACTGTATTTTGCAAACTATTTACCTGATCAATGATTATTCTTGCATATATCTTGGCCAAAGCACTACAAGTTATTCATCAGCATTAGCATCATAGTTATTAGAGTTATTGCCCTTTTCTTGGGGTTTATCCTTGCCAAATAGTTCAGAAAGAATGACATTATGGGCAACATTACCTTTTACAACCTTGGTTGTAACACGTTTCTTACCATAAAAAGTCCATATGCTATCATACTCTAAAGGGAGTATTTCCTTGCCATTTTCATCAATCAATCCCCACTTATTGCCATTTTCATTTTGTCCATTTGTCACATTTCCAATTCTCACCCTAGCAAGACCTTTATCAAATCCATCAATCCAACTGTATTTACCAAAGGGAACGACTTCTGTTCCATCTGTGTTTAAAACAGCATATCCCAAATTCTTGTCTTGGACAGTATATAGATTCTTGTTTCCAATAGCTGGTATCAAACTATAAAATGATGGTTCGAAGATAGTTTCGCCTTTATAATTAATAAGTCCATACATCGGACGCTTATACGTAGCAACCTTTCCTCCACTACGAATAAATCCATAGAGGCAATCAACAGAGACCCTTATATTATCACTTTCGTCATAACAATCACCATAGTACATGGTGAATTGCGGCTTTACGACAATAGCACCTTCTTTGTCTACAAAGCCTATTTTGTCGCCACTTGTAAAAGGAACAAGAAGCCTGTTGTCATCTTGCATATTATAATCAAGATTTGTCATAAAGTCAAGTACCATTTTGAAAGAAACGCATTTTTTGTGCGGATTTGTCTCAGCCCAGCAGACAGGCGAGCAGGTTTCGCACGGCTTGGGCGTGGCAGCGGTCCTGCTGCGCCATGGCGCTCAGTGTTTCGCGCAGCGGGGACGGCGCGGTGTTCGCCGCCGCGTCGAGCCGCTCCGCCAGCTTAAGCTCCTGCGTATAGACGCAGCGCAGATCCTGCGCGGCCGTGCCCAGACGCGGACAGGCGGCGGGCGGGACGCAGCGCTCGCCCGTTCGCAGGAAGTACTCCACCTGCAGTTCTTTTTGGTGTGCCCGCTCCTGCGCCGCGATGCCGAGCAGCTGCTGCCGCCCGGTGCGGATGCGCTGCGAGAGCGCTGTGTAAAACGCAGCCCCGGCCGCCTTGGCGCGGATGCACTCGGCGAGCAGATCGGTCAGCGTGTCGGCTTCCGGCGGCGTGGTCACGGGCGCGTCCATGCTGCCCGCTACACGCTGCCAGACGCGCTGAAATGTGCGGTTGTCAAGAAAAACGGAATCCTGCATCGTCCATACCCCCACATCATGCTATGGCCCGGCTTGCAAAAACGTGCAAAGTGTGCCATAATCACGGCAGAGATCAGGCATCGGAGGCGACCATTATGGCTCGATTTTTCATAGCAGGTACGAATTTCCCGAATGGCCGGGCGATCATCCGCGGCCGCGACGCCGACCATATCCGCGTGCTGCGTCTGCGCGCGGGCGACGACATTGTCATCTGCGACGGCGCGGGGCGCGACTATAAGTGCCGCCTGGTACAGACGCTGGAGCACGAGGCCGAGGCCGAGGTCATCGAGGTCGTGCCGTGCAAGGCAGAGCCCACTGTGCGCTCGACGGTGTTTGCCGGCCTGCCGAAGGGGGAGCGCAGCGACTTTCTCGTGCAGAAGTGCACGGAGGCGGGCGCGTCCGAGATCGTGTTTTTCTCCTGCACGCGCTGCGTGGCCAAGGCCGTCAATATGGAAAAGAAGCTCGAGCGCTGGCAGCGCATCGCTGAGGAGGCGGCCAAGCAGTCCGGCCGCGGCATCATCCCGCAGGTGCGCTATGAGGCGGACTTCGTCGCTGTGCTCAACGACGCGCTGCACACCGATCTGCCGCTGTTCATGTACGAGACCGGCGAGCGCGAGACGATCCGCGACGCGATCGAGCACACGGCGTCCCCGATCGCATCGGCGGCCATCATCACGGGGCCGGAGGGCGGCTTTGCCGAGTTCGAGGCCGACATGGCCCGCAAGCTCGGTATGCACATCTGCTCCATGGGCGAGCGCATCCTGCGGTGCGAGACGGCTCCGGTCGTCGCGCTCACGGCGCTGATGTACGGCACCGGCAATTTGTAAACTTTTTTTGAAGTTGGGGCTTGACAAGCCCTGCGTGTGTATGTAATAATACTCGACGCAATCAAATAAATATCCGTCGAAACCTCAAGGAT
>ENA-UESD01001569-UESD01001569.1-human-gut-metagenome-genome-assembly--contig:-NODE-1569-length-18198-cov-5.895149_pt1 | contig 18198 bp, 21 predicted proteins | sample MGYA00242985_ERZ507986 | MGnify/ENA primary metagenome ERZ507986 (study PRJEB26167, sample SAMN06115408) | human gut metagenome | host: Homo sapiens | place: China:Guangxi | collected 2016-04-06... | reverse complement strand
CCCGTTGTCAACGCTGTGCTTCATAAAAGCGCGGCGGCGATGCGCGACATGATAAACTCCACGCAGGGTATCGCCACGCTGTTGCCGAGGGCTTTATAACGGGCACTGTCCGAAGCACCGGGTATATCTGTCCAGCCGTCCGGGAAGCCCTGCAGTCTTTCACACTCCAGCGGAGTAAGACGACGAATGAGATGAGCACAGGCTTCTGCCTGTTGGCAAATCAGGTCGGTTGCGTCCTTGTACTGACGGGCACTCTGGGTACTTGCCACATCATTATGCCGAAAGTCATCCACACGCTGGCGGCTGTAGACCGCGTGGCGGTCTGTGGCAGTCAAAGTATACGCCAAGTCATCCTGACAGCCAAGACCGTTGCCGCCGTTCTGCGGCTGCCGGTCGACCGTATTGCCTGCAATGCAGATGGCATCTGCCTCCTGCTCGACCAGCGGCACGTTGTTGCCGCCCGTGCCGTATCGTGCGGACATGGTAGGGGCTACCTTGTGCGGACCGGTGTAGCGGCTGTCAATGCCGTGATTTTCGTAAACAAGAGGCTGATGTCCATGCTCCTGCGCCCGCAGTGTGCCGGATATATTTTCAGAGCAATTCATCACGCTGCCGCCCTGGTCGTTGAGGCACAAAACAGACGGCATACAGTTCCCTCCGGGGCTGCCCTTGAGTGTGGGAGCAACCGATTCGTTGTATCCAATGCCTCCCGCGCTGGCACCTGCCCCAGCAGAAAAACCAGCCACGAAGGTCTGCTGTTTCATTCCCGGACTTGCTTGCAACGCGCCCGCCACATCGCGCAGATCCCGCACCTCATCCCGCTGATTGGCGGCAAAGGCCATGACGCCATTCCTGCCGGTGGACATCCCACAGTTGACGCCGAGCGTGGCCGCTACATCGCCGGTCAGGTCGCCGTTGAAGCCGTCAAAGCCCTCCACAGCTTCGTCCGGCTGCGTCACAAAGGTCTGCATCTGCATATTCGTTGTTGCCAACAATGCGCCGGACACATCGTGCAGGTCGATGCCCTCGTCTCGCTGGTTGATGTGGTACGCTTCTAATCCTGTGGGCTGTCCGTCTGGGCGCATGAGCCCCGCCTGAATTCTCAATGCCCGTTCCAGCTTTTGCGGCAATTCCTTGCTGCGCTCAAAGGCTCGGCGCAGAATGCCAATGCAGGCGGTTTTTGACAGATAGTACTTTTGCGCCGGGTTTGCCTCCAGTATGCCGGAGAGCGGGACTCGGATCGGAATACGGGGGGCAGCCCCGGTATTGAGGGGGCGTTTCCCTTTACGCCATGGAGATCGGAGCTCCCAGTGGCGCTGCCCGAAGAGGTCGACAGAACCGGATACCAGATCCAGGTGGAAATATGGGATCGAAACCAGTTCGGAGTCCGGTTTGCCCGGTCTGCGCTTGGGCGGAGCCCCGGTCCCTTCGGCTGCTTCCAATTCAAGCATCATCAGCTGCCCGTTTGCATCGAATCGGTACATCTATGTGACCTCCTTCCCGCAGTTTCCCGTTTCGCCAAATACATCAAATAATAGCTGCGGCGCAAGCGGTCCGGCGAAGTCAGCAAGGAGAAAAATACGCTTGCGACGCTGCGCGACGCCCCAAAATTGAGCGTCCAGACAGCGCCATGCAAGAGAAAACGCACCGCCTGCCGTGAGTTCACCGGCGTCAGGCCATCCGTAAGGATAGGGGCTTGGGATAAGCTCATTGGGAAAGCAGATCCGCACGATCTCCTCCATCACGATCCGAAAATCCTCGTACTTCGGGGTTCCGCTCGAAAAAGCACCTGGCACATTCTCCCAACACATCCAGCGTGGCCGTATGTTGACACCCTCCCGGCCACGGGCTTTCTCTGCCAACCGCATTTCGCGCACGATCCGCATCTGCTCCATAAAAAGGCCGGAACGCGCCCCCGCAAGACCTGCCCTTGCGCCGGCAACAGACAGATCTTGGCATGGGCTGCCCCCGCAGATGATGTCCACGGGCGGCAGTTCCGCACCATGCAGCTTTGTGATGTCGCCCACGTGAACCATGTCGGGGAAGCGCAGCTTTGTCACCTCAATGGGAAAGGCTTCGATCTCCGATGCCCACACCGGCGTGATGCCACTGCGGATCGCGGCCAAAGGGAATCCACCAATGCCATCGAACAAGCTGCCCATCGTCAGTCTGCTCATTTCGCCACCGCCTGTACGACCGTGCGCGTGGTGTTGACGGCGGCCTGCGCGGTATAGACAGCACTCATGAGGTTTGCCTTGGTGGAGGTGTCCAGTCCAAAGGCTCCGGCGATACGGGGGATCTCGCCGGCAGAGAGCATGAGGCCAAGCCCTAACAGGGCATGATCCTTGAACACCATAAGTCCGGCGACAAGGATCGTCGCCTGCAAGAACGCCGACAGGCATAAGCCGATGATTTGCTTGCACCATTGGATAAAGCCGTCCGTATATCCGCGAGGGACGCTGAACATATAGAGGCTTCCCACGGCGATCTGAATGAGCAGGATGCCGCCGCGCTTCAGATTGGCGAAGAAGACCTTGATGATCGCATACGCCATAAGGATGATGCAGAACAGGATCATGATCCCGCTGGTTATGCTGCCGAAGCCCAGCAGCGGCCCTGCCGTCAGGTCGGATATCGATTCCACGGCGTTGAACTCCTGCATGACCTCTCCGGCCACATCCCCGATGGAAGTCCCATAGCCGGTAAGAGCTGCGGTGAAGGTCCCCTGCAGAGAAACGCACAGCTCATAAAGCCGGACCGGAACAACGGTGAAGAGGCTGACAGCCATAAAGCCCTTGATGGCATTGAGGGCGGTCTCGCGGATGTTGCCGCGGCCGCTGGAATACTCCACGCCGGTTTCAAAGCAGGCCACCACCAACCCTGTGCCGTAGAGTGCCCATGCCAAATAGGAGAAGAACAGCACGATGCTCTGCACCCAATCCATGGTGAAGAGCTCCGCGCCCATGTTTCCCATCTCCGAAAAGAAGTTGCCGAGAAAGCCTACGATCTGACTGTAGAACCAGTCCACGATCTGACCTAAGACCTTGTCGGCAACAAAATCCCAAATGAACATTGATCGGTTTCACCTCCGGGTGAGGCCGCACCAGCTGCTTTGGGATATGGCAAAGGCCGTACAGCTGGTACGGCCTTCAAATCACGCTTTTGTTACATTGTCTGCTCCCACGCCCGGTCAGCGGACTGGCTCATATCCTGAAATACCTCCAGATAGTCTGACACTGCATCGGACAGCACCTCATAATCCTGCCGGGTGGGGTGGTATACATACCAGCTCACCTTTCCATAGTCATCCCAAATGTGAGGGATAACCCCATCCCGGAAGTTGGGATTATTCACCATCTTCTTGCCGAACAAGTCAGAAAAGCGAAGCAGCAGATTGTCTACATCACCCTCCTGACGATTCAGTACCGTCAGCCGCAGAGCGCTGTATTGATTTGCGATGCCGGTAGTGACAAATTGGATCTTTGCCCGATTCATATCGCTCAGACGCACATAGCAGGCTCTGCCCACATAAGTGGCGTCGGGGTACCGCTCTCCGACGATCTTCCGAAGCTCCTGTTCGTAAAATGTCATCGTCTGCACCTCAAATTCCGATGATCTGCCAGATGTACAGCGGTGCTGTCAGCGTGAACACGAGGCACGCGAACAGAATGGCGGGCGCCGTCCACTCGAACTGGCCGTTTTTTCTGAAGTCGAAATAGGCCGTACCAAGTTTGGCGAAGAAGAATACCGCCAAAATCAGGTCGATGGCGGGAAAGACCACATTGTTCACCACGGTCTTGATCTGACCGGATGCCGTCTGCCATGTGCTTTCCACCGCGCCGGCCACATCGCCGGTACCGGCAGCAAAGGCCGTGGTTCCCATCACGCAGACCAACAGCAGGGACAGCACCAGTGCCGCACAAAGGCGATTGCGTTTTGTGTTGTTCATAGATTCCTCCGTTTCTATCGTTGTTTTGCGGGAGCAATATGCCACTCCTCCCAGAGATTCCCCCGGATGGTAACGCTGCTTGTCAGGTTCATGGAGAGCATTCCTGCTGGCGTCCAACAATCCAGAAGCCATGTGTAGGGTGTGTAGCTGCCGTCCGGGTACCAAATGGGCGTGAAGTGGGTGCGGCGGTTGTAGGTGCTGTAGGGATTGGCTTTGAATTGGAAGGTCGTGCTTCGCCCGGAGATATCCGCCTCCAGCAGCCGCCAATAGTTCTCATAGCCAAACTCCGGGAAATAGGTCACGGCGTTCTGGGTTGCCGTCACCGCCGCACTCTGATTTGTGGTGACTTTTGCGGTCACCTTCTCCTGAACGCCATAGCCGCTTTTCAGCGTGGATGCGGTCGCCGTGGGGCTCTTCTCGTCCGGCGTGATGCGCATGGATGCAGTCAGGCTTGCGGAGTAGCCGTTGTAGTCAAACTCCCACCAGCCATGGTCCTCCCACCAGCCGTTGTCCACCCAATGGTACCAGCGGTCCCTGTGGGGCTTGCCGTCCGCATCCGTCCAGCGGTCTGTGTGCCAGCATTTCTGCCAGTTTTCTACCCACTCCCAATTCTCCTGCCACCACGGTGACCAGATGCCCCAGGACGCCGAGGCCACCTGCTCCTTTTCGGGAACAGACGCCGGCCTGAAGCCGTTGTTGCGGTCATCCGCCAGGGGATTGGGCGGGTCATTGCCGTCCAGCTCCACGATATTGCAGGTGATGGTACCCTGCGCCGAGCCGCCGCCGTACACGCTGACGGAAATCGTTATGACACAGGGTTCCGCGGGAGTACGCCAGCGCACCCATGCCAGCTGGCTGTCGCCGTCCGGGTAGTAGACATTGCTGACAGTGTAAGTCCTGCCCTGAATGTTAAAGCGTACCGATACGGGGTTGTCCGGGTCGGACTGTCCGCCGCGCACCTCCACGGAGGTAATGACTTCTGTGTTTACGCGGTATTCGTAGTCATATTCGCCGGGATCGGGCGGCGTGGTCACCTCGTTGAAGCGGACGATGCCGATACCAAGAGAGGAGATGATGTCGCCGTTGGACGCCTTCTCCGTGCGGCTGCCGGACCATGCAGTGTAGCCGAGATCCGCTTCCTCCAGAAAAATCGCAAGCGGCAGATTTTTATGGGTGAGCGTACCCAGCTTCTTTCTGAGATCTCCGTTGACGATCTGGTCATACAGCGCCGCTTCCGTGGCGGTCATGGCAAACTGCTGACCGTTATAGCAAAGATAGGCCAGCGGCTCCACCACGATTCTGTAATCTCCACTGATAAGCAAATCAAAGTTGATTCCCACATATCCGGCAATCGCTCGGATGACCTGTTCATCGGTGAAATAGCTGCGAATCGCGGCGATGCTGGCCTTACTGCTGCCGGTGGAGATGATCTTGGGCAGCTTCTGAGTTGGCTGCACGCAGACATAGCCACCCACTGCGGGAGACAAGGTTCTCCCAGCATTATAGGAGAGCTTGGACACTTTTCCGAAATGAGCAATGTTTGCGTTGGGCTTCTGATTGCTCCAATCCACCACACTTCCAATAACTGCTCTGTTGTCAGCATGAATGACAGATAATCTCACTCCGTCCATGCCGGGATTCCAGTAGTTGGTCTTTGTGCCGTCCCTCATGCCGCTGCCGCCGCTGTCCATGTTACCGTCCCCTGTGGCATAGGCGGGAACAGCGGCAGATATCGCTATCACCAACGCCAGCAGCAGGGATACGATCCTTTTCATACGCATTCCTCCAGTCGTGAAGATAAAAAGAGACACGGCCGTTTCTCAGCCGTGTCTCTCTTGGAAGGGCGCGATCAGCCGCCCATGATACCGATCTTGTTGCCGTTCTCATAGATGTCCTGCCCATCGATGACTGTGTTTGGACCACTGGGCGTGATGTAACCGAAGCCCGGAACATATACCTGTCCGGCATCATTGGTGCTGCCGCCCGCAGGCTCTGTGGGCTGTGGCTTTACCTCAGTCTGCTCCGGCTTGTAGGTGGGCGGCGTTTCCTTGTTGCGGTCCGCTTCCGGCACATCGTCCGCCGCATGGTCCTTCTCCACCTTGCCGGGATGCTCCGGTGCATCCGGCTTGGTGGGCGTACCCTGAATGGTCTGTTCTGTGCCGGAGCTGTCCGCATCCCTGCCGGGATCATGCCGTTCGCCATCCGTCTTGCTATCCACCTTTACCTCTGGATCGCTGATGTTCACTACTGGATCTTTCGTGTCGGGTGTATCGTCCGGGATGGCGGGGTCGATAGGCATGGGCACCGCCGCAAGCCGGCTGACGATCCCCACCACCAGCACCGCGCAGAGCAGGACGCCTGCCGCAATGAGGATGATGCGTTTTGTTTTCTCTGTCATAATCGAACTCCTTCCTTTGTAGGGGTCAGTGGTTTTTCTTCTTATCCCGAACATACCACAGCTTTCTTCGGAAGTCTACTGTAAGAAGCAAAAAGAACTAAAACTTCGGGATATACTTGGCCTGCACCTGCAGATTTAGGCTTACGGGCGGCAGCACCCGTCCGGCAAAGCGGGTGGGGACCTCCAGATGGAGGGTGGCGGTTGCGAGATACCCCTCGCTCCGGCCTGATGCGATGGCGTTGTTGGAGATATGTACGGACAGGTCGGAGAGCGTATACTCCAGCTCGTTTCCGGCGTATTTCATGTAGCCATCGCCATCTGTGGTAAGGCCGAGGATATAGGACAGGTTGCCGTAGATGTCACCGGCGTCGATGGATTCAAACCACTCGCCGTCCCCCTCCGGGAACCAGCCTGCGGCATAGCCCTCCCGCACAGAGTGGTACACATCGTCATAGTTCTCATTGACCGTGGCAATGACCGCCTGCTGCACCGCGTCCCGCACGCCCTGCACGATGATGTTCACCCGGAAATATTCCGCTATGACCATAAAGAGCATGAGCAGGCAGAGGGTCACAGCAATGACCATGGGATAGCCCTCACCGGAGCGGGAGCGAAAAAGCAGCTTTCTCATTTCCAATACACCTCCGATCTGCCGCTGGCCTGTGCCGTCAGTTCAATGGGGAAGCTGCCAAGCCCACCAAAGCCGATGTCCATATCCATGGTCAGCGTCACCGTCACCTCCTCATTGAGCTGGATGCGGCCGGTGCGGGACCAGCGGATGTCCGGGTCGATCTCCAACCGCTCGGACAGCACCTGCGCGCGGGAGGTCGTTTCACTCCCGACTCTGCCGGTGATCTCGGCTTCCCGCACCAGCTCGGCGGCGAAGGTGTCGAGCTGCTGTTTCGCCACATACACCGGCAGCACCTTCACCGCCAATGCGATCACCAGCATGGCGCAGAGGATGAGGACGCATGTGTCGATGTAGCCCTCGCCGGAGCGTTTCTTCCATTCGTGCTTCATCATCCAAACAGCCCTCCCATCGAGGTGAGGATCTGCATGAGGATGACCACAATGTAGATGAGCATGAAGCAGACCAGCATGACGAAGGAGTACACACGGATCTTGGGCGGGATCTTCGCCGCCTGCGCCTTGAGCCGCTGAAGCTCCAGCTGTTTCATATCGTGGGAGAGCATCTGGAAATAAACGCGCCCGTCATCGCCCCGCAGGACGCCGATGAGCCCGCGCACGATGTCCGAGAGCATGGGCGACGCCAGCCTGCCCTCGAAACGAACCAGTGCCGCCTCATAAGAAGAGGAGCGCATATCCGCCGTCACCACATCCAGCTCACGGGCAAAGTCGGGACCGGCGTGACGCTTATAGTTTTCAAGGATCGTCAGCACATCGCGGCTGGCTCCCAGCTCCTGCTCCACTGTGGCAACAAAGCGGGGCAGCTCACCCTCGATCTTCTCGCGACGCTTGGTGACCTGCTCCTCCGCCTTGCGGCTCTCCTTGAAGTAAAGCAATATCGACAGCAGCACCACGATGGGCGAGAGCAGAGGGAAGATCAGCAGACACGGAATGACCGCCAGCAGCGCGGCGGCAGGCTTGAGGATGGTATAGGCCAAATAGACCTCCGGTGTCATATCCATGCCGGCAGCACTCAGCGTGCGCTCCATGCGGTGACGCTTGTACTCGTCCATACGGATGAAGTGAGAGAGCTTGATAGCCCAGCCAAGGAAGAGGGCGTCCAGCGACTTCATCCGCTTTTTCTCGGCTCGCCCTGCGGACAGAAGTGCCTTCTCCGTGGAGAGGCGGGGCAGCTTCAGAATGTCTGCCAGAATGAAGAACAGGCCCGCGGCAACGGCCACGCCGAAAAGGAACAGTAAGATCGTCATGTCCGTCACCTCCGATACTCGATTGGCTGGGTCAGCTTGACCACTCTGGCAAAGGAGAGAAAGATAGCGGCGGCACAGACCGCCAGCACCGCCTTGCCGGGTACGGTGGTCATCAAGGCTGCATACCAGTCCTTGTTGAGAAAGTACAGCAGCGGGATATTCAGCACCACCAGCGCCGCCATGGAGATGAATTCCTTGCGGGGCGCGAACACGAGATTCTCCAGCTCCCCATTGATGATGCGCATATCCGAGAGCTTTGCCACAATGGGATTAAGGGTGCTTTTCATGCTGTGGTCATACTGGCAGGCGGAGAGTGCCTCACACCACTCCCGCCACACCTCATTGTCAATGGCAGACTTCAGCTCCGCCAACGCCGCATTCATATCCGGGTCGATGTGCTTGATGCGGGTGAGGAAGCTGCGGAACACGCCATGCACAGGCGGGTTCAGATAATTGATATTCTCCTCCACGGCGGTCTGCAGATCCTCACTGCGGAGGTAGGCCGTGGTGATGATGGAGAGTGCTGTTTCCAACTCGGCGGTAACAGCTTTCCTGTAGTGTCCGGCCGTGAGCTTGATGTACCAAAAGGGCAGGAACATCATGCCGGCCGCCAGCACCGGCACCAGCAAGAGGTTATTCATGATGATGGCGATGCCCGCACCCACGGCAAAGAGCAGCAGGGATGCCGCGCAAAGCACGGGAAAGCGTTCCTCCTTGCCGGTGGCTTTCAGGACCGTCTGCGCTTCCGATATCTCACGGCGGAAGAGACCGGGCTTTTTGCGATGGGTGGTCTCGTTGATGTCATCCCGGATGCTTTTGGGCCCGGCGGTCAACCGGCGGAACACACCCAGCGTGAAATCCATGGGCGAGATGCGAAAGATAAGAAATGCGCCGGTGATCATGCCGACGCACGCAGTCAGCAGCAGGGCTGTCAAGTGGCGTTCACCTCCTTCTTGGGTTTCAAAAGAGCCTGCAGCTCCTCGTTGGGCATACCGTTTTCCAGCAGGCGTTTGCGTATGCTGGCGGAGATCTCGTTTATCTGCGCATGGTGGCCCTCAATGATAAATTTGTCATTCTCCATGTGATTCTCCGTGATGACATAGCGGAACAGCGTGTTGTAGCGGCGATCCCCATTGGGCAGGATCTCGCATTCCATGATCTCCATCATGCGGCGCTGCTTGTTCTCCAGCTGCTTGCAGAAGACCACGATGGGGTATGCCTCCGTCACATAGCTGAGAAGCGTTTCGTCGGACATATCCACGGCTCGTTTGCACAGGGACACCATGCGGCGGTAGGTCGCCTCGCAGGAGTTGGAGTGGATGGTGGTCAGCACCGCCACGCCCACGCGGGCGGCCTCCTGCGCGGCATTGGCCTCGGCGCCGCGCATCTCGCCCACCACAAGGATGTCCGGGTTGAAGCGCAGGCAGATATCCACCAGCGCGATCTGATCGATCCGCTGACGCTCATTTTCGCTGTCACGGGTCAGGGTGTGGACCACCGAGTTGACCACCTTGCCGTTTTCCTCCCGCACCAGCTCCAGCTCACGGGAGCCGTTCTCGATGGTGAAGATGCGTTTGCTGTCTGGAATCGTGGTCAGCAGCCAACCTGCCGCCGTGGTCTTGCCGGAGGAGGTGGCGCCAGCCACGCAGATGGAGATCCCATAGCGCAAAAATACGGAAAGCCAGTCCAGCATTTCCGCTGTGGCTGTGCCGCTGCGGAGCAGATCCTCACGGCTGAGATTGTGGCGGTTGACGATTCGGATGGAGGCGGCGACGCCCACATCCTCATCCACCACGGGGGACTTCATAGCGGCGATACGGGTGTTGCGGGTCAGGTGTCCCGTAACCAAGGGACTGGCATTGTCCAGCACCATACCGGAGGCGTGGAGCATTCGCCGGATGACGGCGAGGGCGTGTTCCGGCGAGTCAAAGTGTTCCGTGAGCTTTTCGCTTCGACCGTCCGAATACTGCACCTCGATATCCCGCCACGAGTTGATGTTGATCTCCTCAATGCCGTCGGCGTAGATATAGCGGGTCAGGAAGCCGAACTCCGCCATCTCGGAATAGATGGCGTCCACCAGCTCCGTCTGCGTCATGCCTGCTACGGCGATACGCAGGTCCTGCAGGTACTTGGCGATATACCGCATGAGCTGTTCCTTGGAGTCCTCGCCGCCCCCGGTGATGAGTGCGGCGTAGGCACCGGAGATGTACTCCTGCACCTCCCGCAGCACGGAATTGAAGTCCCTGCCCTCTGCCGACGGGGTAAAGAACAGGTTGTGCGCCCGTCCGAGTGTGCCAATGTCGGTGCTCAGTGTTCGCTGCGGCGTGTCGTCCACCACTACGGGGACGACCTCCGGCTCCGAGGGGACCTGATATTCCGCCGCATCCCGCCGCTGTGCAGCTGTGGCAAAGACCGCGCCGTTTCGCTTTTCGCCAAGAGCCATATTAAAACACCTCCGCGATGATACGCTCTAACTCCTTGCGGAAGGGGCGGCTGTCCTTGAGGGTGAGGTCGGCAAGCAGATTGCCCGCCAGATACTGCTCCTCCAGCTCCTGGGAATAGGGCAGCACGAAGGCCGTGTCGCCCAGCACCTTGCCGATGTGATCCGCCGCTTGGTAGGGCTTCACATTGGATGCCACCTTATACTGCTTGTCCATGTCCCACTCGGGCCCGTCCAGCAGAGGGAGCTGACTTGCAAAGTAGTTGACGCTTTTAGGATCGCAGTTGGCAAGGCGCAGGATACTGTCCGCCTCCATCAGCGCAACGGCGGAGAGGATGTCGTTGGCAATGTAGCTGCCGCAGTCCACGATGACATAGGGCGCGATCTGACGCAGTCCGTCCAGCAGCTCTACCACCTGATTCTGCGTAAAGGGCGGAGTGCTGTACTCGTTCTGCCGTTCGAGCAGCCCCAATACCGCAAGGCAGCTGTTGCGCTTAAAGGTGACAAGGTTATGCTTGATGAGGTTCTCGCTGATACGGGCGGCTGCCAGGACGCCGGCAAGAGAGCCATTGCTCTCCAGAGCGTCCGCGGGACAGATGCACGGCAGCATGGGAGCGGCCATGTCACAGAGCAGAAGGATGACATTTTTCTTTCTGGCGGAGAGCATTTTTGCGATTTTCACCGCCGTTATTGTCTTTCCGCTGCCGGGGCTGCCCCAGACCGCCAGCATACCACCGCTGTCATTCTGCTCCTCCGGCTTCTCTGTGTCGCGCTGAAAGATGCTGGCCTTTCTGAAATTCATCCTGTCACCTCACTCTCCGGCATTTCTGCGGTAGGATCGGCGGCTTCACCCTCCTCAATGGGATCTTCCTCCGGCTCTGCGTACAGTTCCTCGATGAGTGCGTCCTGCGCCTCAACGAACTGCTTTGCACCGTCTGTTGTGCCACGGTAGACGAGCGCTAAATGGAGCTTGGCGACCTGCTCCAGCTCCGCCAGCACCTTGGCCTGCTCCGGCAAAACGAGGAAGGTCACAGTAGAGGGCAGCTCCTTCTCATCACCCTTTGCTTCACCGGTATTGGCGTCATAGCCGGTGCTGGCGGTAACGCTGATGATCTCCACGTACTGCAGCTCGGCGGGGATGGTGGTTTCACCGTCCTCCGGGTAGTCCGCCACAATGACCGATACGATGTCGCCGCTCTGGAGCTTGCCGGACAGTCCTGTGGCGAAGCTCTTGATGGTGACGGAGATAGCCTGCTTCGTGCCATCCAGACTATAGAGATAAGCATTCTCGGCGGCAGGCGCGTCCGAGAGCTTGGCGGCGAGAATATAATCGCCAACGGCAAGGTCCGCCTTGGCGTATTTGCCCACTACATTGTCTTTCGCGGTCATAAGGCCGGAGGGGAGATTATAGGAGCCGACCTCGGCCGTGGTGACCATATCCTTAGTGATGAGCTCGCCGGCGTGAATGTCCTTCGTCACACGGACGATCTCCGCCTTCTGGCTGATGCTCTGATTGAACAGCGGCGTGATGCCGAAGCAGATCACCAGCGCCAGCAGAATGCAGATGACGCCGATGACCGTGCGGTTTTTGAAAATACTCATGGAGCAAGTCCTCCTTATTCTTAGATGATATATGCGGTAAAGAAGCCCACTGCAAGAAATGGCGCGAATGGATAGCTCTCCGGTGGGCGCTCTTGCCTGCGGATCTTGTGCAGGGCGGCTATTGCAAGGTAGAAAAGGCAGTACAGCACCAGCGCCAGCACCAGTCCGGCGACTCCGCGCAGAAAGCCCAGCAGGAAGCCGGAGGCGGCGATGAGGAACGCATCTCCCATGCCGCCGCGTCCTCTCCGGCTTGCCAGCCAAAATGGGACGGCCAGCGTCAGGCCGAGAAGCCGGGCGGGGCTGAAGGAAATCAGCCCCGCCCCTGCGATGACGATACCGGAAAGGTCATAGATCTGCCTGCGCCGGAGATCCGTCCATGCCGCGCTCATAAGTCCGATGAGGAACAGCGTCCCCTGCAGGACGGATGCCACGGATCAGCCGCCCAGCGCGCCGGCGTAGTTGAACATATCCTTGATACGCTGGTTCAGCGTGGGCATGACCACATCGCCGAACAAAGCGTAGAGACCCGCCAGCAGCAGAGCGCCCAGCACCACGGCGATGAGGATCTTGACGGCGGTGTCGATGTAGCCCTCACCGGAGCGGCGGGTGGCGGCAAGGCGGATGGCCTTGGTGCGGATGGAATTGGCGGTGTTCTTGATAAACTTCTTCATGTGATAATTTCCTCCTACAAGTTATATGTTTCGTATTGTGGGTGACTTACATGACCTGCTCCGCGGCGGGAGCATTGTCCGGCTGCTGGGCCTGCCGGAGCGACTGCTCGTAGGCGTTCAGCACCGCATCGTTGAACTGCTGGCGAGCCTCCTTCGTGCAGGGGAAGCAGATGTCGTGGTAGTCCCCATGGCTGTCCTTGTACTGCGGCATGGCGACAAAGGGGCCTTTCTCGCCGCGGATGACCTTCACGCCGCGAATGGCAAATACGCCGTTGATGTCCACATTGGCGTTGGCGAGGGTGTACTTGCTGTCCTTCACGGGATAGATGCGCACGGCGTACTCCACGGGGAGCGGGGTATCCGGTGTAGGGGTGGGCGCTGTTGCCTTGGTTTGGGCTTTGGGCATTGGGATTCCTCCTTTTCTGATTTGGATATGAAAAAAGCACCCGGACGGGTGCTCAGTTCACAGGCCCATATCCATTTCCTGCTGGGGGGCAAACTCGATCTGCCGGAAGCCGACACGGTCGCAGTAGTAGAACTCGCTGCCGTCGGCGTCGTACAGCTCCAGCACATCCGAGATGCCGATGGGTCTGCCGTCGTAGCCGGGAACCGGGTCGCGGAAGAGCGTGTAGATCTCCTCCGGGTCATTGGTCCCGACCAGACCGTCATAGACGGTTTCGTAGTGCTTACGGTCAGGCTGTCCGAAACGCTCCAGCAGGGCTTCATACGGGATGAAGCGCATATTGATGGGGCTGTCCCGCGTGAGCTGCCACACACGGCAGCTTTTCAGGGGCGGAGCCTCCGGGTCGAAGCGGCCGCCCCTCTGCCCCAGCAGGAGGCGGTCATAGACACCGTCCTCCCAGCGGATGGGAATTGCCTGCTTTTGCAGAAAACGCTCCAGCTCCTGCGTTTGGAACATGGTATCCACCACCGCCTCCTTTTCCGCGATGTATCCGGCAGGATTGCTGTAATAGAGGATGCGGTCATGGTTATCAATGAAGATGCGCTGCACTTATTTCACCTCCGATCATTCCAGCTTCATCTCACCTGCGGCCGGTTCCTCCTGCCGGGGTGCGGTCAGCTCCATGAGCTTCTCCCGCGCCCAGTCCGGCAGGTATTTTTCATCCAGCACACCGATGAAATCCTCCCGGTTCCATCTGGCTGTTTCTCCGTCCGAGAGGCAGGTGGCAAAGACTGCTCGACCACTGGAATGCGGCTCGCATCCAAAGCCGCTCCGAGCATACCAGAGTTGATCCGCCTGACTCCAGCAGGATTCCTTCAGCGTATCCGACGACAGCACCAGCACCTTGCCGGTGAAGTCCTGCTCGGCGCGGTCACCGACGCAATGCTCCGCACCGAAGAGATTTAACGCCTGCACCGCCTTGCGGTAGAGACTGACGAAGCCATCCAGCACGGCGGGGTGGCTCCGAACAGTGATTGCGGCATTGTGACGCTCATCCTGCGGAATGTAGCGCCGCTCAGCCCACTGCTTATTGGCGGGGCTGAAGCGCCCGTCCCACGCTTTCTGCTGGAGCGTATTGGCCAGCACCCACGCCGTCCGCTTATAACCAAAATCCCGCAGTACGCCATCCAGGCAGTCCGCTTTCAGGTGCATCCCGTCAAAAGATCCGCAGATGGCCTGCTCAATGGCTGTTTTGCATGCAATGTTGGCCTGATGGCTGGCACGCCACAGGGCCAACTCACCCTGTTGACGCGCCTCTTCCGCAGAATATGAGTATAGAACTGCCTCATTCATCGGCAGCAGCCTCCTTTCCGAACAGACGGGCCAGCCCGTCCATCTCTACACCGCAATGCTCAAGCATATCCAGGAACTCCGCGTCATAGGTTCGGAATACCTCGGACGCTCTTTTGCACGGCATACCGCTGGCTGACCGGCTGTCCAGAGCCAAGCGGACAACCATGCCGATGTTCAGATCGTAGAGCAGCCGGATGGCATCCAGCCGCTCCCTTGCAGTGCCCCCCTGCCGGGTAAGCACGATGCAGCCGTGCTCTGTATGCAGGGCCAGCCGCTCCGCGTCCTCCAGTCCGGAGAGCTGGAGGGCGGCCCGGGGGATGGCCAGGGTCTTCTTGCTTGTGTCATGGCAGATGGTAAATTTCATCTTCTGTTTTCACCTCGTATTCTTAGTCCTGCGGCCAGTCCCACACCCGAGGCAGCCGCCCGGTAGGGGCGGACAGGATCCGCAGCTCCGGCCGGTCGCTGGACACCAGTCCGGGGTTATCCAGCAGGGAGAGCTGGCGGTTGAGCATGGGGCTTGGGTCAAAGTTGGTCATGAGCAGCTCGTGGTACCTGGAGTCCTCCTGCCGGGCCATGGGGTTGGGGCGGTCAAAGCCCACAATATAAAAGTCCGGGGCGAAGAGGTCCAGAATGTCCGGATGGCTGTTATAGGACAGGACGATGTGGCTGTCCCGCGCCGCCGGGGCGCACAGGCAATCGTGGAGCCGGACGTGATCCCGGAGGGCAAAGGAGGGCGCGTACATCCTCTCCGCCTCCAGATAGGGCGGGTCCGCATAGATCACCGCACCCGTCCGGGCGTACTGCCGAACCACATCGCAGCAGTCCTTGTTCTCCACCACCACGCCCTGGAGTGCGTCCGAGGCGCGTCGGAGCAGGCCAAGGAAGCGGCGCAGCTCCACGCTGCGCCCGCCGAAGCTGTTCCCGGTGGCGCTGTAGCTGTACCGGATGCTCAGATAATAGGCCGCAGCCCGCTGTACGTCCGGCAGGTTGGCCCGGCCCATCAGGAGCTTCTTCACCTCCTGCCTGTCCATGGGCGGGAAGTACTCCTCCGCGATCTGGAGCTCCTCCTCCAGGAAGTCGTTGGGGTCATACCCGTGGTTGAGGAAGCGGAGCACCACCTCGAAGTCCGCCCGGGCGTGGAGGGGCAGGAAGTCCAGCTCCCTGAGCAGCGCCAGGGGCCGGTCCCGGGCACAGCGGAACAGGTTGACCAGATCCACATCCACGTCGTTATACACCCGGAGCGGGGCATACCCGGCGCCCAAGCCCAGGGTCACCGCGCCGCTGCCGCCGCAGACCTCCAGCAGACGGGGCGCCCTCCTGGGGAGCAGCTGGAAAATATAGGGGAGCAGGAACAGCTTCCCTCCTACCCGGGGGGAGAAGGGCGTAGCGATCCGCCTCACCTCCCCCATGCAGGCGGAAGGCGCCCATAGCCCGGGTCATGCCCGAGGAGGCCATCCGCAGTCCGAGCTCCATCCGTTGGAGCTGAAGGATTGTGGTATACACCTCCCCGCTGTTGGCGGGGTAGAAGTAGCCGGTGCGGTCGCTGCAGATAGGCGCCCCGTCCACCCGCAGGTTATGGACCAGCTTCCGCAGCTCTGCCTCATGGATGCGGAACCTCTTTTTCAGCTGTTTGCCACTGATGGCGTTTTCCCGGCCGGGGCAGTAGCGCTGCAGATACACCAGGAGCTGCTTTTCTTTTGCTTTCATGACGTCCTCCTCTGGGCTGTCCTCCCGAAAAAGGGCACAAAAAACAGGGGCCGCTGTCCCCTTCGGGAAAACGGCCCCTGTTTCGTTTTGATATAGATTTGATCTGGGGTTACATCTGCTGCATCTGTTGGGGCGCCTGGGATTGCGTCTGCTGCCTAGCAATGTATGCACATCCGTCCTCTGTCAAGGTATAGCCCTTCTTCCGCAGCAAATCCAGTCCGTACCGTTCCAGATCAATGCAGCCTGACAGGGCCCGATCCACACATCCCAACCGCACGCGCAGATCCATCCACGCCATGTCTTGGAGCTGATCCGCCCGCACCACCTGGTAGCGGTTCAGATTCTGCGCCAAATCCAGGGCGGCGGGCAGGGTGGCACAGTGCTCATACTCCAGTATCCAGAGATAGGCCTGGAGGAACCCCTTCTGCCCCTGGTTCTGTTCCTGGAGGATAAATCCCAGGTTCTGACCGTCATAGATGAGATCCTCCAGCCGTCCCCTATATGCATCCTCCAGGCCGGTGATCCCCGGCAGGCTGCACCGGGCCTCCAGCAGGGTGCACTCCCGGATGGTCTGCACACCCAGAGCGTCCAGGGCCAGCCGGATCTCCCCCGGCCTCACGTCCATGATGTCGTTGTAGTCCGGCAGCGCCAGCCACACCCCCTCCGGCACCGCGGAGGAGGCCAGCTTCAGCCGCAGGCTCCAGCTGTAGTCCGGCCCCGGCAGGGTGACGCCGTCGTATGGCTGGGGCGGTTCCCGCTCCGGATATACCGCATAGCAACCCCCGACAAACAGTCCGGGGTGCTGTTCCTCATAACGCCTGCCCAGCTTGTCCAGGTCGATGTAGTCCCGCAGCGCCAGGAGCCTGGCGTTGGTCTCCTCCAGGTAATACAGGCCCAGATCCTCATAACTCTGGATGCCGCCCAACACCTCATACTCGTCCAGGCTGGCCAGCAGGCAGACCGCCTCTGTACTGTCCTGGGCGGGATGGCGCTGGATGGCCGCGTCCAGGGCGATCCCCTCCCGCACGGTCAGCACCTCCAGCCGCTCCTGCAGCCATGCCTGCTCCTCCGGTCTGCCAGGAAGCTTTGCCAGTCCTTCTCTGTCCATATCAGGGGCACCTCATTCCAATACTGTTCAGCCCGGGGTGGGACGGCAACGGTTCCTGCACCGGCCGGCCATCCGCCCTGGTCAGCGGACCGTAGTTCGTAAGCTCGCCTTCATACTGCTGGATCAACGCCTCGCCATAGCCATAGATGTTCAGGTATCTCTCAATCAGAGTGACATCCTCTTCCATCATAACGCAGGACAGCTCCTCCCGCGCAACATCCTCCGGCGTGGCCGGTTTACGATCCAGGTTATAGGCATCCAATCGCTCCGTTAATGCTATGGCCTCCTCCAGGCTGGAAATAGGCGAAGCCTCCAGCACCGCCTTATATTTGGTCAGGGCCAGGGATTCCTGTTCTGCCAGCGCAGCCAGTCTCTGGGCAAGACAGTTCAATGCTTCCAGCCTCTCCGGGGTTACCCACTCCGCAGGGATCTGGGGTACCCGGCTGTGAAAGGAGGCGACAGCGCAGGCGGAGAGGCCGATGGACTCCATCCGTTCCCGCACCTCCACCAGTTCCCGTCCGGCGGGGAGGGTGAGTTTGGCCTGTTCCTCCCCAAGCCGGAGTTTCAGCCGGAAAATACCAGCCGGAGGCTCCGGGGCAGCGCGAGGCTCCGGGTTCTGTGACGGCTGCCATGCCCCATCCGGTACCACGTACCCGCCTCGGGTAAAGATAC
>ENA-UESD01001557-UESD01001557.1-human-gut-metagenome-genome-assembly--contig:-NODE-1557-length-18289-cov-4.948331_pt1 | contig 18289 bp, 21 predicted proteins | sample MGYA00242985_ERZ507986 | MGnify/ENA primary metagenome ERZ507986 (study PRJEB26167, sample SAMN06115408) | human gut metagenome | host: Homo sapiens | place: China:Guangxi | collected 2016-04-06... | reverse complement strand
ACATAATGACTTCACTACCCGCTGGAAAACTTACGGCATGGATGAGTTCATGAACTGGGAAGAAAAGTAACGCAATCACAAGACCTTTCATCCAATCAACTCTTGAAAATGCGACCCCTCCAAGATAAGTTTTTTTGATATAAACACAACAAGCAAACAAAAGAACAATCGGAATAAGTATGATTGCGGACTTGCTTGTTACTTCCGGTAGTTCTTTTGCACCAACTTCAACATCAACAGTAGGAAGATTTTTTCCGTCATACTTTCCAATCCATTTAATCTTCATTATTGTCATTCCTCACTTAACGGCGAGAACAATTCATCCACAATCATCTTTGCCTCAGCAAGATGACCGTAGAAAACATAAAAACGAATCCTTTCGTTCATCAATCCTATTTTCATCGCCATACCTGCGCCAAATACATTTTTCTGAACAAACGGTATTTTCTGTTGGTTTAACACATCCGCCAGCATACCACTCCAAAGCTGCTCTTTCTCGGTGAGGAAGCATAAATCATTCGGCCCTATCTGCTTGGCGTTTTTTCTCCCGCATACGGGGCAGCACTCACCGTCAAATGGCAGGCAACATCTGTTGCAATACTGAGTCATGACCATCACTCCTCTCATTTTAGCTTAATGAAATGGTTAAACTTATCCAATATGATTATATCATGCGGTCAGAGGTCTTTTCAACCAATGCTTTCATACAGATTTGCAACTTTTCTATGAACGCCGTACTTTTTCGCCGCTTCGCTGGCTGCTCTCCGGCGTTTCTCGCTGTATGGGGCGGTCAGTGAAAAAGCGCAACCGCTTTTCGCCGATTGCGCTTTGCTGGGTGGGAATTGTTCTATGAACTTTTTTGCAAAATCACTCCTGCTGGAAATGCCGCAAGAAAACTTCATTCGCTGCTTGCAGGGATTTGTGATACTCGCAGTAAGCGGGGCTAAGCCTCTGCATTGCGGGGATGAATACATCGTTATAGCCGCTCTCCCTTTGGAATTGCTTTAGATATTCTTGCAGCCGGTAGGCGGGAGATGCCTTATATTCCTCCGATTCCGCAACTGCTCGATATTGTTCGAGCATTTCCTTGTTGTCGTGAATATACTTTTCCGGGTCTGCCATAGCTGCCGCAAGTGCAGCAGATGCGCTTTGCGTCACAGCAGCATCAGCATTTTCTCTAATCTCATCAAGATACTGCTGCACATCGCTGGGAACGGCTATTGAAATGCCGTCCAAGTATCGGATGATCGTTTCAAACGCTTCCCTCTGCTCATTCGTTGTGATTGCTTCGCTCAAAAACGGAGCGAAGTGCAAGCATACGAATTTTCCATAGAAGCCCGGAAACTTATCAAGGATACGGTTCAATATGGATTGCTTGTTTTGGAGCGCCTCCACTTGTCCTTCAATTAGCTCCCAATCGCCGCTTTCCGCAAGTTGTTTTATCAATGCCTGCTTTGTTTGCAGCTCGACGATTTCAAGCTCTTTCCTGTTGAGGACATCGTAAATTGCTGTACGGCTATCATTCTCAAGAATTGTGCGAATCTCTGGAACGGAAAAGCCCAGTCCGCGCAAAACTGCAATCCGCTTGAGCTTCAAAGCATCTGTCTCGGAGAACTGCCGATACCCGTTTTCTGTTATCCTTGGCTGGATTAGTCCCTGTTCTGTGTAATACTCAACTGCTTTTTTGGTCAGGTTACATTCTTTGCATACTTCATTTATGAGCATTGTACTCACCTCCACATATAGGATAAGCTATCCCCCAAGGCGACAGTCAATAGGTTTTTCAAAAAAATGAGTTAGAATATTCCCTTATTGTACTTGAACTGTGCATACAAGATAAAGCCCAAGCCGATGACGAGCGCCGGAATAACAATGAAAGACATTGCCTTTTCACTCCAGAAAGCTGTGACAAATGCCGCTATCAAAGATACACCGATGATAAGTGTACCTGTACCGACGGCTCTCCCATACTTCGGTACATCCTCTTCCCTGACCTTTCTTCGGTTGTAGGAATGTATTGTGCTGATATTTCCAGTCATATTCACGATTCCAATAACGGAGATGAATATGCCTAAGATCAACAGAGCGATATTATCCATTCGCTTCCTCCTCAAAAATAAAACAGTTCTTCAAATTTCTTGTCCAGAGCAATGCAGAGGATCAATGCCAGCTTTGCGGTCGGATTGAATTGCCCCGTTTCAATGGAACTGATTGTGTTTCTCGATACACCAATCAGTTCCGCCAGTTGTGTTTGGGATAGCTTTTTCTCTGCGCGTGCTTCCTTGAGGTTGTTTTTCAATTTTAGCTCGTCATTCATTCCTTGACCTCCACAAGCCGCAGGACAAAAAAGGCAAGAAATGTGAGGCACATCGCTAAATAGAGAATACCGAGGATCAAGTCGGTTTTTCTCTTTAGCCTTGCATACTTTACAAGAGTGTGGGTGGTGAGGATGCTAAAGTAAACAACCCACGGACTCAGAAAGTATGTTTTTGTAAAGATACGAAAGATAAGCGTGAGAACAACGCAGACCGCAGCACCAACACGACCGGCAATATTTCCTGCCTGCGCGGTTACTTCCATCTCCGCCAAATCCCTGTTTTTGTTCTCTCTGCGGCTGCTTTCCAAAATCTTCTCTTTATTCATTGAACGGAATCGCCCCCCCTTTCCAAGTTTTCTTGTCATTATTATATCGTTGCCAAGTAAACTTGTCAAGCGCAATTATCTTACCGTCCGGCGTCTTTTCCATGAACGCCGCACTTTTTCGCCGCCTCGCTTGCCGCCCTGCGGCGTTCTGCGCTGTATGGGGAAGGCAATGAAAAAGCGCAACCGATTTTTGTCGATTGCGCTTTGGTGTTTTTGATTATCAGACCGTTCGGGGCTGTACTGCTACTGTGTGTACGGTAAAAACTCGGTTAAAATCACAGAGCCGTCCTTGCCGCTCATATTGATGGAATAGCTTATGGTTTCGCCGCTGTCATCGACGTAGGATACCCCGTAATACGGCAGCAGGCCATAGAATGTCATATTCAGCAGTAGCGGACGATCCGATGACAGCTCGTCCAGAGCGTACAGCTCTTCTGTGGAAAACGATAGGCTGTTGCTCATGGGAGAAGCCTCGATTCCCAGCACCTTGAAGTCCTTTACGGCATACTCGCAGAAAAGCAGCACCCTGGCCAGCGGCTCTGCCGTACTGACGGAAACCTCGTGGTAATCGGAAAGGCCGACCAACACATTCTCCGCCCAATGCGCCTGAACCGCCGGTTCAAACGCCTGCCGGATACGCTGCAAAGCGTGCTCTTTTCCCGCTTCTTCGGTTTCTCCGTTATACAAATCCCAGAACAGGAAACGGTAGGGTGGGAAGTCTCCGGATTCACCTTTTGTCACAAAATAGGTGTACTGCTCATAGGCGCAGACTCTGCCGTCGGCATCGAGGCACATCCCTCCCACCCACGGAACAGCGTCGGTAGAATCCGCCAGAAACGCGGGTTCCCAACAATAGACCGTGTAGCTGCCGCTTTCGTCCGTAAGGACTTCTTTTTGATAAAACTGCACAACCTCATAGCCGGTGAGGATATCCGTTCGGGATGGAGAGACGCAATGCGAAACCAATCGCTGCGCACGCCGGTCAAGAGTGTCCCGGTAGTATGCATAAGCGTTTTTATCTACATGTTCTTCGGTGCGGTAGCTGTTGCGGATCAGCCAGTAGAGCGTTTCGTCCTCAAAGCTCATGCGATGGCTGTCTCCTTTTCCGTTGAAATAAATGCCGTTTATATGGTTTTCATCCAGTCCGGCAAAGAAAACGAAGTGTTCGTCAGATGAACTGTATGCGTCAGGCCCCCCGGAGAGGTATATCTTCATCGTATAATGGTGCAAGCCCGAATCAGGCTGTTTGCTCCGATGCTCCGCAGCTTCGTTGAGGATCGAGGCAACCTCTTCGGCGTTCAAAGAAACATCCGCCACGAACGATGGGACATACTTGATCTCCTCTGCCGTGACAGTCGCCATCCGCTCCACGATCCCTGCTTTTGCAGAGTCCCCATCGTCTGGCTCGTTTGGCTTTGCGCCGCAGGCTGCTGTCAGCAGGCAGAGCGCAAGCGTCAGCACAATAATTGGCAGTCGTTTCATAAAAGTGTTCCTCCTTTCGGGCATATCATCATCTTTCACTTTGTGCGGATAAACTTATCCAATATAATTATACCATGCAAAGCGCGAACTTTTCAATTACTGTCTCCATACAAATGTGTAATTTTTCTATGAACGCCGCACTTTTTCGCCGCTTTACTGGCGGCTCTCCGGCGTTCTGCGCTGTATGGCGCGGTCAGACGGAAAGAGAAACGCCCTTTCTCAATCTCAAAGGTCAGCCCGCCTTGCTCGTCATCGTCGGTCTGGCGGCAGCATTGCGGGTACTTTGCCGCAAATGCTGTCAGCCGCTTTTTGAGATCGGTGTTGTGGGTCTGCACCTCAATGATGCGGCTCTGCTCGTCAAAATAGATCATGGTTGTCTTTTGCTTCTTGGTAAGTCCTGTTCTCATAAAACCTCCTGATTTTCATAGATTTTTCCCAGCTCTTGAATTGGGAAAGTGCTGCGATTTTTGATGGAAACACCCTAAACGATGCGGAGTATATTTCGCCTTGCCTTATTGACTGATTTGCCACTTTTCCAGCTCTTGACTGCATTTTCACGATGTTTTGTTTGTGCGGCTTTTCAGCCACTCCACCAGCTCATTTTTCATCACCAATTTACGCCCGCCGATCCGCAAGGTTGGGAAGTCCGGGCTGCTCAAAAGGTTATATGCACCCGCTTTGGAAATCTGCAACGCTTCGGCAAGCTGCTTTGCATCCATCACATCAGGCATGGCTTCAAACGGTTCTCTGCTCATAAAATCTCCTTTCCCGCAGAAACGGCAGCAGCTACCATTTCGGTAACTGCTGCCGTTTCTGCGTCTGTTTACTTGTCCAAATACTTCTGATACTCCACTGTCACATAGTCTTCATAAGCTCCTGCGATTTTGGCGATCCGCTTATGGACTGCGCTGGCGGTCTTGTAGCCAACCTTGTCTGCAATCTCCTGTTCGGTCAAGCCGTCCATGCGCAGCTTCAATATTTCCCGATCTTTCTCGGTAATGCTCTGCTCGGCAAAGGCGGTGATCTGCATTTCGGAAATCACCTTTTGCTCAAACTCGCCGCGAGGATCGGCAACCTCAAAAATATCGCCGTCCTCATTCTCCATCATCTCGTCAAGAGAAATCGGCTTGCCGGAGCGATTGTGATGCCATTTTCGCATGAAATCGGTCTTGACGGTGCTGCCGGTGGTTTCGTAGTCCTCTACGGTGCGGTTTTCCCAGATCGCGTCGATCATCGGCTGCCAGTTCTGCTCTGCAATCACCATGTCGGTGACATTACCGATCAGATTGCTGAACTGCTGATAGGTCAGCCACGGCACTTCCACACCCTGCGGGATGTTGTAAAGGTTTTGGAAGCCAAGCCCGTTCTGCTCAAACTTCATTCGGATGTAGGGGATAATGCTGTACGACAGCCGCCACAAAGGGAAATATCCTGCGTACTGATTCCAGTTGCCGGGAATGTCGCGGTAGTTGCCCTTGCGGTCTTTGACTTGGAAAAACTGCCATGCGCTCCATGCGTAGCAGTCCCACACAAGCAGCTTGAACATATCGTCACATACGATGTGGTCATATTTGTCCGTCCGCAAGACCTCATAGGGGCAGCGGGACAACTCATAGGCGGGCTTCCACTTCTCCGCAAGCTCTCGCGGCAAGCTGTAAAACAGCGTCAGCCATGATTTGTCGCTGTCCTGCGGTATCTCGATGATCTCACCGGGCAGCACCACAAGAAAACCTTTCGGGCCTGTCTGCTTGTCCATCAGCGTCACCTCCAATCGCTTTTGTATTCAGCCCTCTACTACATATGGCATGAGAAGGGCTGAATTGTTCCAATGCTTTCAAACTTTTTTGAGATTTTTTGAAAAAATCTTGGAATGGATGGGATAGGATTGATTTAAGGCAATTATACCTGAAAGCTGTGAATAAATCTATTGCTTTTCGTGACGGCAAAAAAATAACGGGTATCCGGCGCTCACCAGATACCCGTTATTCCGTTGCCAATCCCGCCTGACAGATGCTCATTTCGTAATTTCGGTCTAAACCTGTTTTACGAACACCTGTCTATCGGAGTCGGGGATTTCTTATATTGGCAGCAACGCGCAGTCCTTAGCCGAGCGCGGAGCTTCCGCTATCCGGGTTTGGACGCCAGCCGTCCATAAGCTTGTCGTTCTCCATGATAAAGGGGCTCGCCGTATCCTGTCCCCATGAGGTGTCATATTTCCCCATAAGGTAATCGCTCAGTGCCGTTCGGTCGGCAAAGCGCAGCATCCGGTACGGCTCCTGAAAGGCAACCTTTTCTACAAAGTACAGCGTCCCGTCCTCCGCCGTCAAAAGTACGCCAACATGCCCGACAAACAGCAGAGATTCCTCCTCGGTCGGCTTATCGTGGAAGAATACCGTGATGAGGCGGATCCGTTCATTCTCCCGAAAGGCAACGCCGCGGGATGCCCATTCCTCTTGTACGGTTTGCACATGACGCTTGATCTCCGTGGTATCCTCCGCCTTCATGGAGGAATACAGTGCTTGGAAATCTGCAAGGCTGCTTCCGCCCAGCGCATCGGGATCTGTTTTCAGCGTTTCCTCGTCCACAAACAGCACATCTTCACCAGCATTGATTTGAGAGTCTGCGCTCACGGAGAGGAAGTCCCCAAACAGGTTCATGGCGGTGATCCGGCAGTTATAGCCCGGAAACGTCCCGTTCTTCGCCGTCCATTCGTCCTGCATCGCGTAAGGGTCATATTTCGTATACAGCAGTTCCGCTTCCTCAAAGCCATCCGTAAGCCATTCCTGCTTCACGCTGTCATTAAAGCGGTCCACACGGCGGAAAAAGCTCTGAATACGCCCGTCCGACACGCCTGTGTCGGAGAGCAGCTCCTTCAAAAGTTCCCTTGATCCGCTGTCGTTCAGGTTCGTGTACTCGATCCTATCCAATGCCGGTCGCTGCTCGGCCGCGCCGCAGCCTGCAAGTATGGCGGCAATAAGCACAATACATAAAATAAAAATGCCATCCCGTCGTGATCTCATAGTCCTAATCTATCCTTTCTTTGGCGATTGCCCGGTTTGCTGAGGTTATTATAGCACCGAGCCATAAATCTTATGTTAAGATACAGATGCTGGGTTGTTGAAGCAAGCAGTTTTCTTCACTTCTCCGGGTGTTCTGACATGAGAAGTATTATCTGGAGTCGGCGGCGTATAGGAGTATCGAAGCAAAGAACCAAAAAGCAAACGCTCATGAGTGCCTTCAATAAAGGGCGGCTGCGGAGATGTTCCTCTCCGCAGCCGCATTATGGTTTGTCAGCGCTTCAGCAGCACCTTCAGATCCTCCTCCGGCGTGGTGACCGGGGCAATATGAAAGTTTTCCACGAGATAGTTCAGTACATTCGGCGAGAGGAACGCCGGCAGGGTGGGGCCAAGGCGAATATTCTTGATGCCCAGATGCAGCAGCGTCAGCAGGATACACACCGCCTTCTGCTCATACCAGGAAAGCACCATAGACAGCGGCAAATCATTCACACCGCAGCCGAACGCATCGGCAAGCGCAACGGCAATCTGAATCGCACTGTAAGCATCATTGCACTGCCCGATATCCATCAGACGGGGCAGACCGCCAATGGTGCCAAGGTCAAGGTCATTGAAGCGGTATTTGCCACAGGCAAGCGTCAGCACAACCGTATCCGCAGGGGTCTGCTTTACGAACTCCGTATAGTAATTGCGTCCGGGACGCGCCCCGTCGCAGCCTGCAACAAGGAAGAAATGTCTGATTGCGCCGGCTTTCACAGCCTCGATGACTTTATCCGCCACCCCAAGCACAGTACCGCGGGCAAAGCCTGTCATCACTGTATTGCCGCCATTGATGCCTGTAAACATTCTATCCTCGGCATAACCGCCCAGCTCCAGCGCCTTTTCAATCACAGGGGTGAAGTCCTTATCCGCGCCGATATGCGTCATTTCGGGATAGGATACCACCTCTGTGGTGAATACGCGGTCGGCATAGCTTGCCTTCGGCGGCATCAGGCAGTTGGTGGTAAACAGCACCGGCGCAGGCAACTCTGCAAATTCCTTCTGCTGATTCTGCCATGCTGTGCCGAAGTTGCCCTTGAGATGCGCATATTTTTTCAATTCGGGATAGCCATGTGCAGGCAGCATTTCGCCATGGGTATAAATATTGATACCCCTGCCCTCGGTCTGCTCCAGCAGCAGCTTGAGATCATGCAGATCGTGACCGGAAATCACAATAAACGGTCCCTTTTCCACAGTCAGCGGAACGGTAACAGGTGTGGGCGTGCCGTAGCTTTCGGTATTTGCCTGATCCAGAAGCGCCATGCACTTGAGGTTTTTCTCACCGACCTCCATCACGATGGGCAGCAGCTCCTCCATGCCCCAATCCTCGCCGACAGCAAAAAGCGCCTTTGCGAAGAAATCGTTCACCGCATCATCGGTATAGCCCAGCACCAGCGCATGATGCGCATAGGCCGCCATGCCGCGCACCCCGAACAGAATCAGGGATTTCAGGCTGCGGATATCCTCCTGCGCATTCCAGAGCCTTGCCATATCGTAATCGGCAGCGCGACCGCACGGAGCAGCGCAGTCCGAACAGTCAGGCACAAGCCTTGCCTTTTCCGCATGTACGCGGTCAATCAGCTCGCGCAGTGTCTTTTCGTTGAAGCTTACATTTGTAACGGTGGTAAATAATCCCTCAATCATCAGCCGCCATGTGCCGTCATTCACATCGGGGGCATTGTCCGTTGCGCGCGCAAGCCCAATCAGCGCCCCTGTCAGCTCATCCTGCAGCTGTGCCACATCAGCAGTTTTGCCGCAAACGCCTGCATTTCCCATACAGCCGGTACATCCTGCCGTCTGCTCACACTGAAAACAAAACATTTTGTTGCCCATTTGAAACCCTCGCTTTCTTCTTTGTCCTCTTTTTAATCTAGAATTCTGCCGTCTGTGGAGATGGTCACAACCTGCCATGGAATAAATTTCCCACTCTGCTGTAATGCCGTTTTTGCCGCAAATTCCAGACCGCCGCAGCAGGGAACCTCCATGCGGACAATGGTGACGCTTTTGATATCGTTCTCACGAATGATTTCGGTCAGCTTCTCGGAATAATCCACACTGTCCAGCTTCGGACAGCCCACAAGGGTGATATGTCCCTTGATGAATTTTTCGTGGAAGGCGGCATAGGCATACGCGGTGCAGTCTGCGGCAATCAGCAGCTTTGCGCCGTCAAAATACGGTGCGCGTGCAGGAACCAGCTTAATCTGCACAGGCCACTGGGACAGGCGGCTGACCGCCTCTGTATTGCAAGCCGCGGCGGATTCTTCGTGTGCGATTGTTCTGGACTGGCTTCCCGGACATCCGCAGGGGAGTGTCATCCCTTCTGTCTGCATTTTTTCCTGTAGCCTTCTACGCTTATTTTCCTCCACAGCCTTTTCATCATACGCTGCCGCTTCGCGCTCCACAAAGGTAATCGCGGCAGTGGGGCAGGTAGGCAGGCAATCGCCCAGACCATCGCAGTAGTCATCGCGCATCAGCTGCGCCTTCCCGTTTACCATAGCGATTGCGCCTTCGTGACAAGCGGCGGCACAAGCACCGCAGCCATTGCATTTATTCTGATCAATTTCAATGATTCTTCTTTTCACAATAAAAACCTCCTTGCTTTTTTGTTTTCATTATAGTATGCTAAATTCAACAAGTCGGTTGAATTTTCAACGAAAAGAGGGTTTTTATGAAAGAATTTTTTCCCATCATCCGTTCCTCTCAGCTTTTTTCGGGCGTTTCCGAGGAGGAACTGACCGCAATGCTCTCCTGTCTGGAAACAAGAAAGGAAAGCTTTCCCAAGGATGCCCTGCTGCTGCGCATCGGGGATACGGCAGATGCCATCGGTCTTGTGCTGTCGGGCAGTATTCTAATCATACAGGAGGACATCTGGGGCAACCGCAACATCATTTCCAAGGCAGGGGTGGGGCAGACCTTTGCCGCCGCCTATGCCTGCGCGCCCGGCTCTGTGCTGAATGTAAGCGTTGTGGCAGAAACGGCTGTTACGGTGCTGTATTTGAACATAAAGCGTGTGCTGCATGTGTGCTCCTCCGCCTGTGCGCATCATAGCCATATCATCCGAAATCTGCTTGGCGAGCTTGCGGAGAAAAACCTTCGCTTCAGCGAAAAGCTGACCCACATGGGGCAGCGCACAACGCGCGCAAAGCTGATGTCCTATTTTTCCGCAGAGGCACAGCGGCTCGGAAAATATGAATTCGATATTCCCTTTTCCAGACAGCAGCTTGCGGATTACCTCGCGGTGGAGCGCAGCGGACTTTCTCTGGAGCTTGGGAAAATGCGGGATGAGGGTCTGCTGGATTTTCATAAAAACCACTTCGTTTTGAAGGTATAACGCCAATAAAAAAGCAGAAACTCCTTTTTCGCAGGAGCTTCTGCTTTTTGTTTGCTTATTTCATTCCGTTTTCAACGAAGCGGTGGAGCATCGCCGCAATCTCGGCACGCGTAGCAGTGCCATTCGGATAAAGGAGATTGCTGTCGCCCTTTACAAGGCCGGTATTCACCGCCCACGCCATCGCGCTCATCGCATAATCGGAAATGCTCTCGTAATCGCCGAACTCCCGAATTGCCATGCCGCCCTGTGTGGTATCATAGCCCTTATACTGCGCGTAGCGATAGAAAATCGCCGCAAGCTGTTCACGGGTAATCGGATCATTCGGGGCAAAGCTGCTGTTGTCGTAGCCGCCCATAATGCCGTTTTGCTGTGCCCATGTCACCGCATCATAAAACCATGCCGTACCGGAGCCACGCACAACATCGGCAAAGCTGTTTTCTCCCTCGACAGCAGGGCTGCCCTCCATGCGGTAGAAAATTACCGCAATCTGCGCACGGGTGGTGTTCGCATAGGGCGCAAAGGCTGCCGCATCCATGCCGGACATCAGACCCTTTTCGTAGCTAAACAAAACATCCCGATAAAACCAATCGCCTGCATTGACATCCGCAAAGGGATTCTTCACTGTGTCCGGTTCTCTCTTTTTCCAGTCTGCATAAACCGTTTTGCTGCCGCTCAGCTTGATTTCCGTAATCCTCTGCGTCAAATCCTTGTCGGCATACCAGCCGCCGAAGTCATGGCCGTCGCGCATCGGGGTATAGGCGGAAAGGTCAAGCGTTTTGCCGCGGGCGGCGCGGATTGCCTGTATGCTGTCGCCGCCGTTGGTTTCAAAGGTCAGTGTGTAGTAGGTCGTGCCGCCGCCACCGCCGCCGCTGCTACTGCTTGAACTGCCGCCACTCGAACTCCCGCCGCTTGGACTGTCGCCGCTGTCTTTTTTCGGAATACTCTCACCTGTCGCAATCTTGGTCTTGCACCCCTTACAGTAGGTGTCACCCGTATAGCCGTCCGCACTGGTGGTGGCCTCAACTCTGCCGCGCACCTCAGTGCCGCCCGTATGATTGCTTGCGTTGAATTCGCCGTAGTCTGCATTGCAGATTTCGCAGACAGCCTTCTCCGTACAGGTAGCCGTACCGCCGGAACAGTTGCCCGTTTCGGTGTGACTGCTGTTGTTCAAGCAGGTGTGGGTATGCGTCCCATTGCCGTTGGAAGTCCATTCGCCCCAGTTGTGGATACATACTGTCGGAGGCTCGGGGTCCGGTATCACTATGTGCAGTCTCCAGTTGGCGTAAAGTGTCACATCCTCCGTAACAGGAAAAACCTCTCCAGGGGAGCCCGCTCTCTCTCCATCAGATCTCTCCAGTGTCCAATATTCAAAATCAGCCGTATCATACGTAAAGCCGGACTTCGGAAGAGTATAATCCCCGGATGTCTGAACCGATTCCATGGAGCCAGATGCGTTACCACCGTTAAAAGAGACGGTATAATCTTCGCCCTCTACCTTCCAATCCACCCATGCGCCGCTTACAAACCTGCCCTTATACCCAGCAGGGACATATATAGTTCGATTCTCTGGCCAGGAAGACCCAAGCTCATAAAATACGAGGTGTCCAAAGATGATTTCATTCGGATCCTTCCAATGGGTATGAACCTCCTGAAGTTTCCTGCATCCAGCAAATGCGGACGATCCCACAAAAATGACGCTATTAGGAATATCAATTTTCGTAAGGGCAGTACAGCCTTGAAAAGCAGAATACTCTATCCTTTCGACCGTTTTGGGAATATGTACCGCGGCAAGATTTAAGCATCCCTTAAATGCGTTACCGCCAATATTGGTCACGCCTTTCTCTATGATTACCTTTTTAATTTTTTGCTTTTCGTTCTCCCACGGGCAAGCCGGAGTGCCATTATCTCTAAAATTAGGCATTGCACCCTTACCTGATATTGTAAGTGTCCAGTCCGTAAGCACCCCGTCCTCGTATTGGCTGATCATCCATTCAACATCTGTTCCGGGAATAGGTATAGGGACACCCAAAAACGGCCCATATAGCACAGCAGCAACTTTCCTATAACGTGATGTATCAAGTTTCCTCTGTTCCTCGTCAGTAAGCTGCTGCATTGCATCTACAACGGCTTGAAACTGTGTCCTCACTTCCTCAATATTATCGTCATTGATATCTTTCGCATCCGGCAAAGCGTCAATCATAGCCTGTACGCTTTCCACAGTAACGACTCCCTTTGTATTTGACAGGGTAGTCATTTCCTCCTCCTGCTCCGTTTCTGCCGCCGATACCGGCACAGAAGCCGTAGAAAACAGGAAGCAGGTGCAAAGCAGTGCCGTGTAAATCCGTTTTCTTTGTTTTTTCATTCGTTTTTCCTCCCTCCATTGCTGTCATGTCGTTTCCTTTTCCGTGTCCCGCTCCTTCCTTTTCATTCTGCGCCATGCAGACACCGCAGAAAGAGCCTTTCACTTATATAGGTACAAAAAAACAGAAAAACTCTCACCTAAAAATCAAATTTTTTTAAAAAAAATAAAAAAATCAGCTTGCCTGCCGCCAGAATCCCCACAGGCAAAAGATACGCAATATACTGCGCTGTGCCGCCGTAGGCAATCAGCAGGTTATAAATTGCATGAAAGGTAATCGCCGCCCCAAGCAGTCCGCAGGTTCCGGCAATTTTCAGCCACGTCCGCCGCCACACATACGCAAGCCCGCCGCCGACGATGGCTCCGCAAATGACATGCATTGCTCCCGTTCCGATGCCACGGAAGAAAATAAAGGAGAAATGCGCGGCTCCGTTTTGAATCAGATAGCAGATATTTTCAAAGGTAGCAAAGGAAAGCGCAGTAATCACTGCGGCAATCCCAATCTGCCGCGCCTTCGGCTCAAATACCAAAAGATAAAAGAGCAGCGGCAGCAGCTTCATCCCCTCCTCCACCACAGGCGCAATCTCCACAGTGGCGGCAAAGACATCCGCCCCATACAGCGCAGCGAAAAAGGTATTGAGATATGCAGAAAGCAGGCACATGCCCATTCCCGCAAAGCAGAACAGAAAAGCCCCTGTATGCCGTTTTCCCATGCACAGGGCGGCAATCAGCAGAGGTGATGCCATACAGATAAAAATATTTTCCATATATGTCATGCCTGCACCGCCCTTCCTGTGGCAGGCAGCAGCGCGAATATGCAGCCCGTCAGCAGAACATCAAACCCATAATAGAGGAAGGAAGCCAAATCCCCCTGCCGGAAGCAGCCGGAAGTCCAAAGGATATATTCCGCCGCCACATAGCACAGCACCCCGATATGGAAATATCGCAGCTGCCGTGCCGCTCCCGTCTGCGTTCGCGCGTAAGTAAGCCCCCGTATCGCATGATAGGAAACAGCAATCATCATGCCGCACCAAAGCAGATTTGAGAGAACATCCCCAAAGGTGCAGTAAAATATACATAAGGGAACGCCTATCAGAAAGGCAATCCGCGCCCTTCGGCACACAAAGCCTCTTTCCTCCGCAGAGGAAAGGGAGTATTGCAAAATAGAAAGAAAAATAACGCTTGCCACCCAGCCAAACTCCGATACATAAAAAACCTGCGGCGTTTTTGAGAACAAAAACAGATACAGCGTCCAGTACAGGGAGCCGAGCGCAAAGCAGCCATAAAAGCAGGTCAGCAGAAAATACGCCTGCTTTCTGCCCTTCAGATATCGCATCCCGCTCAGGCAAAAGCCCAGCAGGGTAACAGAGAATTGCACAAAGTTATCGACAAGTTCCATTCGCATTGTCCCCCTTTTGCTCCTCCGACTGTTCGTCCTTATGCAGCAGGCAGATACGGAAGCACGCGATTGTCACACACACACCAAGGACAAAGGCGAGCAGTCCGGTCACGATATATCCAAGCGCAGCACTGCCGCCCAGCATTGTTGCCGCTGTTCCAAAGCCGGAGGATATACTCGGCTCCATTCGATTGACCATATCGGGCATAAAAAGGGAAACCCCAACGATTACCGCAAGGCACGCCGCCACGCCGAAAACGGCGGCGATCCGTTCCTGCTGCTGCCTTCTCCGACGCTCCTTTTCCGCAATCCGCCGCTTTACCTCTGCAATTCGTTCCTCATGACTCCGCATTTGTGATTCCCTCCCGTTCCAGTAATCCGCGCAGACGGCCCTTGCCCCGATACACCATATTGGTAATCTGCTTCTCGCTTTTCCCCATAACCTCAGCAGCCTGCAAATAGCTCATGCCCTCAAAATAGACCAGATAAAGCGCCTCTCGGTAATCCGGATTTAACGCAGCCATGCAGAAATGCAGAATCCGATCCCGCTCCTTTGTGCGGACAACCTCCTCCACCAGTGTCTGTCCGTCCGGCTCCTCAGTCAGATTATCCAGGCTGAAGAAAAGCCGCCGTCTGCTTCTGCCGCGCAAAGCCATGTGCCGTGCCGCTTTATACAGATAGGCCTTTAAGCCGCCGTCTCGAATGCGTGGCTTTTTCGTAAATAAATAGGAAAAGACTTCGATCATCAAATCCTCCGCTTCGTGAACGTCATGCAGATAGCCGTTGATATATAAGGTCAGCGGATTGCCGTATTTTTTCATCAATGCCACAAGCCCCGCCTCATCGCCGCAAAGATATTGCCTGTAAAGCTCTTCATCCATCGCCATGCCGTTCACTTCCTTTCCACCGCATCCTCTCAGCACAGAAAGGCATTGCGCCGCAAAAGGATGTCCTCTGTCTGAAATACTATCTCCAGTATATGCGAACATCCGCATAAATTCAAGATTTTCGTCATCAATCGCATCTGCATGCTGTCGGCAGATTTTTCTAAGCTGCGCCGATGCGGAAATCTGCATCTTCTCCCCCGATCCCGTCAGAAATCCATAAAACCGCGGACTGACTGCAACCAACTTGCTTTTCTCGCAAAAATCCTCTATGATAAGCTTAAATCAGCCATTTTCTCGCAAAGGAGGAACTTTCTATGGATAAGGATTTTCTGAAATTTAGTTCATTCGTTGCCTTTATGGAAGCGAAAAAGGAAGCGGAACGGGATTGCTCTGCCGAAGCTGCGGAATGGCAGGATACCATCCCTACTATCAGAAGAAAGCCCGACCCTGCTACAGAAGCGCTTCTTCTCAGCCGCATCCGGATGCCCGAAAAGCCGGTAAACAAAATGGGATCCGGCGAAAAGGTTTTTATGGGTATCGGCATCATTGGTCTGTTTGATGCCGCTTTCGGTCTCTTTCTGATGGACGCTTTTTATTTTCTTGTCGGGCTTGTTGTCGGCGTTTCCTTTATCATCATGGCAACCTCAAATGCAAAAAAGAGATATGATGAAAAGCTGGCAGAATATGAGCTGGCACAGAGGGACTTCCCTACTTATCAGAGAAAAATGCTCGCCAAGCAGAGGCTCGGAAAGTAAACAGAACGCTTAAAGGGGGATCAGATAATGTCGCAAAAAAGGAGTACCCTTCTTATCTGGGCCGCGGTCATTTTTATTCTCATTGTCACATGCTTGATTACCGACCGCAACAATCTTGCCGAAAGAACGCTTTATTCCTCACAGGAGGAAATGCAGTCCGCCCTACAAGATACCTTTGTATATTACACCGCGAGAGGGGAACGGCAGGCATGGAGCATCCATGGCGATACCGCAATACAAACCTATGAAAACGGCGCAGTATTTTCTTATACCATTACGAAATGGCATCCGCAGCGCGGTGCGCTGACACTTACACTGGACACCACGGCACAAAAGGAAACGCTGTTTGTTTCGCTTAATGGCTCTCTGTTTGATCAGCATAAGCATATCTTTCGTCGAGAAGAACAGCTTGCTTCCTCCGACAGAGGTGCGAAGCGCAAGCCTGTTTCCGGTCAGAATCAGCCTGCTGCGCAGAATAAACCCTCCGAACAGAGTAAATCTTCCGAGCAGAATCAGCCTGCCAAAACAACTCCCACCCCCGTATACACCGCCCCCAAATCGCAGAGGAAGCCCGAACTGCCCGATTGCGACGATTATGAAGGCTATGAGGATTTCATGGATGACTGGGACGGCTATATGCCGGATGGCAGTAATGCAGAGGATTACTGGGAGGATTGGTAAGAACGGTATGCAGAAAGGAGCATGCACATGAACGACAGAAAGATGGTCTTAGACGGCATGATGGGACTGGTGGTCGGGGACGCATTGGGGTGTCCCGTTCAGTTTCTCGGCAGAGAGGAACTTCGGGAGCGTGGAGCCGTCACCGAAATGGAGGGCTACGGCACCTATAACATGCCCCCCGGCACATGGACGGATGACAGCAGTATGGCACTTGCAACCCTCGCGAGCATCAACGAAAGGAACGGCATCGACCTGCGCGATATCATGGAACGCTTTCTCGATTGGGAATTTCATGGCGCATATACCCCCTTCGGTAAGGCATTTGATGAGGGGAATACCTGCAGCAACGCCATCTATAAGTATCGCGACAGCCATGACCTCACAACCTGCGGCGAAACGGACGAATATTCCAACGGCAATGGCGCATTGATGCGAATTCTCCCTGTCTGCCTGTATTTCATCCAGAAGGAAGATATTTCGGATGCAGATGCCCTTCGGCAAATCCATCTGGCAACAGGGCTTACGCATAATCATCTGCGGTGTCATATCGCAAGCGGATTGTATTATTTTATCGCAAAAGCCATCGTCACAATGGCACCAAAAAATGCCGATTTGAAAACCTGTATCCAATGCGGCGTAGAAAAAGGCTTTGCTTTTTATCACACGCCCGAAAGCCTTGCGGAGCTGATGTACTTCCGGAGATTACGCGACTTCAATGAATTTTTCTCCCTGCCCGAAGATGAAATCGAGAGCGACGGCTATGTTCTGCATGCTTTGGAGGCGGCAATCTGGTGTCTGCTTCATACCAATCGCTTTCGGGACTGCCTGCTCCGCGCAGTCAATCTCGGCGATGATACCGATACCACTGCCGCAATCGCAGGCGGGCTTGCAGGGCTGTATTATCACTATGAAGCCATGCCGCAGGAATGGGTAAATGCCATCCGAAGAAAAGCATGGATAAAAAGGCTGTGCCTGCAAGAGCTTTAGCATAAAAACAGGACTTCCCCTGCGGGAAGTCCTTTGTAACCTACTCATTTTCAATTCTTCATCTTCTGCACTCAACTCGCCCATTTCCTCCAGTGCAACAAGGTACTGTCTGAAAATATTCTCTTTAGATTTTTCTATGCAGGATAAATATTGCGGCTCCTTCATCATTCTGAAAAGCTCCATTCTTATCGGAACTTTTCCGTGCAAGGCTGCCTTTATTCGATAATACTCACTTCTTGTCCACGACTTTACTATCATTGCCATCACCCTTCATTTCGTTTTCTCAGAATCAGATTCAGCCACCGTTCGTCTCCTCTTTCCGGTCGAACATCGCCGGTAATCCATTCCTCTTCTATATCAAAGCCGCCTGCTTCATTTAACAGTTCCGCAAATGCTTCCTCTGTCATATCAAGAAAATATCTTCCCCTTCGCTCTCCCTCAAAAGTCCCATATTTAAATGAAAGATAGGCAATCCCCTCTTTCTTGAGTGCAAGCAATATTTTTTTCAGCACCTCTTTTAATTCATTATGGGTTAAATGAAGAATGGACGCACACGCCCAAATCCCATCATACTTTTCATATTCCTCCAATTCCGTCATTAAAATGACAATCTTTCCTCGATATAGGCGCGCACTTCTGTGATCGGGATCCGCACCTGCTCCATCGTGTCTCTGTCACGAATGGTCGCGCAGCCGTCGGTTTCCGTATC
>ENA-UESD01001548-UESD01001548.1-human-gut-metagenome-genome-assembly--contig:-NODE-1548-length-18343-cov-5.144202_pt1 | contig 18343 bp, 19 predicted proteins | sample MGYA00242985_ERZ507986 | MGnify/ENA primary metagenome ERZ507986 (study PRJEB26167, sample SAMN06115408) | human gut metagenome | host: Homo sapiens | place: China:Guangxi | collected 2016-04-06... | reverse complement strand
GATGTATCGGTAAAGGCTGTCAAGTATGCTGACGAATGGGAACCGTATGACTATGAGAACCTGTATTTCACAAGAGAGGAAGCGGAAGCGGCACTGGAGGGAAGGAGAGGGAAACATGAGTAGAATTTACATAAGCGGAGCAATTACAGGCACAAGTGATTTCAGAGAAAGATTTTTGAAAGCGGAAAAGAAATTGATTGAATGTGGCTGGGAGACGGTAAACCCTGCGAGGCTGAATGATATTATGCCGAAGGATGCGACATACAACGAATACATGAAAATGTCGTTTGAGCTGCTGAGTATGTGCGACACGATCTACATGCTGAAAGGCTGGGAGGAGAGCAAGGGAGCGAACCGAGAATATGGCTTTGCGGTTGCAAGGGGAATCAAGATTTTGATGGAGGAGAGCGCATGAGAGGAACGAAGCCGACAAAACGACAGGCGATATTTCTGAGGGAGCACAGGTTAAACAGTGACAACTGGTTCATCTGCAAGGACACGCCTACGGAAATGGTGATTAAAAACCGAATGAGCGGGAAGGAAAGAATCTTAAAGAAGGGCTGACCGACGAGAGGAGGGAGAGGCGATGCCGAATGATTCAACGGTTGCGCGGTGTCCATTTTACATAAAGAGCAACCAGACAACAATCTATTGCGAAAGCAATGTGAGTCTGGAGCGGCAGGAGGACGACCCGGAGCGGAGCTACGCGCACATTTTTCAAAATGCGGCGGCAAAGAAGAATTTCGTAAAGGAGCACTGCGGGAAATACCCCGACATGAATTGCCCCTATGCGGACTACATGGAAAGAGAATATGCAGGAGGAAGCGGGAATGAAGGTAAGAGAAAAGCTGAAAAGAGCAAAGCGGCAGTTAGAAAATCAGGAAAAAATGATTGCAGGACTGGAAAGAGGAAACAGATATCTGCACGGCGTATGCGAGCGGGCACAGCGAGAAATAGCGGAGCAGCAGGAGGCGGAAAAGCAGAAGGATGAACTGATGCTTTTTCTGATGGCGGGGTGCGCACTGGCGGCAGGCGGAGCGGTTACGATCCAGACGGAGAACATGAGCCGCGTACTGGAGGAAAAGCGTGTATTATTCCATGCGGACTTTGAAAAGCATCTGGCTACGGTCAGTGTGGAGGACAGGGATGGCAGCGGTTGAGGCGTTTGGCTATGAGGAACGAACGTCTGACCGACAGGTTGGGTGACGGTATGCACGCCGAAGATAGACGGCGGCGGCAAAGCCGACTTTGCGGAGCAAAGTGCTGAACAGACGAATAAACGCCGAAATATAGCGGTTTCCGAAGCGAAGCGAGGAAAACCTACAGAAGAAGAACAGACCTAAAAGCCTGTTCTTTTTTTGCGTGCGGCGCAGGAGAGGGGGGGCGGGGGCAAATGGTGCAGAAATGTGATAGATTTTAGAAAAACGGTACACGAGGCGGAGAGGGGGCGAGAAAAGCACCTCTGCAAGGGGGGAGAAGAAGATGGAAAAAAAGACGGAGCGGCGAGATTGGGGCGAGGTGAAAAATGCTTATATTACGGGGAGGGAGAGCCTAAACAAGCTGGCGGAAAGATACGAAATCCCTTTACGGACGATAAAGGACAGGAGCAGGAAAGAGAACTGGGTGGAGGAGCGGAAAAAATTCCGCACCGAGGTTGCGCAGAAAGCGTCCCAGAAAACGGCGAAAAAAGAAGTGAAGCGTCTGGTGAAGCTGCGGGATGTTGCGGAGGATGTGGCAGACCTGATCGGGCAGGATGTGGAGCGGATGAAAAAGCTCAGGGAAAAGCGGAAAAGCGTAACGCCGGAGGATGTGAAAATGATTAAGGATTTGACGGTAGCACTGAAGAACATAGCGGATGTGATGCGGGATGTTTACGACATTCCGACGATTCGGGAAAAACTGCTGCAGGAAAAATACAATGACTACAAGCGGATTCTGGCGGAAATGGAAAAAGCACCTGAGGACAGCCTGATTGTGCTGGCGGAGACATTGGAAAGAGTGGAAGAAGATGACATGGAAGAAATGGACAAAGACGGTGGAGGAGCTGCGGAGGGAGAAGAAGGTAATCTGGAGCCCACAGCCGAAGCAGATTGAATTTATGCAAAGACCGGAGTATGAGGCATTTTACGGGGGAGCGGCAGGCGGCGGCAAGAGCGACAGCCTACTGATGGAGGCACTGAGGCAGGTAAACATACCGCACTACAAGGGGCTTATCATCCGAAAGACATACCCCGAATTATCGGAGCTGATAGACAAGAGCCTGCGGTTTTACGGGGCGGCGTTTCCGAAGGCGAAATACAACGGGAGCGAACACGTTTGGAAATTTCCGAGCGGTGCAAAGATTTACTTCGGGAGTTTGCATCATGCGAAGGACAAAATCAAATACCAAGGGAAGGAATTTGACTTCATTGGTTTTGACGAGCTGACGCATTTCACATGGGACGAATACAGCTATCTTTTTTCCCGAAACAGACCGAGCGGCAAGGGGACGAGGGTATACATGCGGGCAACAGGGAACCCCGGCGGCATCGGGCACGGATGGGTGAAAAGCCGCTTTATCACAGCGGCACCGCCCAAGACAACGATATGGGAAAGCTACAGCGTGGAGGCACCGGACGGCGGAGAAATCAAGATGAAGCGGGACAGGATATTTATTCCCTCTACGGTATTTGACAACCCTGCGCTTTTGCAGAACAACCCCGAATACCTTGCCAGCCTTGCAATGATGAGCGAATCAGAGAAGAAAGCGCTGCTCTACGGGGACTGGGACTGCTTCAGCGGGCAGGTATTCAGCGAATGGCGGGACGACCCTGCGGGCTACGAAACAAGGCGGTGGAGCCATGTAATCAAGCCGTTTCTGATTCCGGAGCATTGGAAGATTGTGCGGGGGTTTGACTTTGGTTTCAGCAGACCATTCAGCGTAGGCTGGTATGCGGTGGACGAAAAGGGTGTGCTTTACCGCATTGCAGAATACTACGGCTGCACGGGTGTGCCGAACGAGGGTATCCGCATCAACCCGAAGGAGATTGCGGCGGGGATACGGGAGATAGAAACGACGCATCCGCTTTTGAAGGGAAAGCGCATTACAGGTGTAGCCGACCCAAGCATTTTTGAGAAAAGCCGCGGGGAAAGCATAGCGGAGCAGATGGAGGATTTCCCGCACTTCATTTCATGGGAGAGGGGGGACAACACGCGCCTTGCGGGGAAGATGCAGTTTCACTACAGGCTTGCCTTTGACGAGGAGGGGCGGAGCATGTTCTACTGCTTTGACACCTGCAGGCACTTCCTGCGGACGATACCGAATCTGGTATATGACGAGGCGAAGGTGGAGGACATCGACACAGAGGGAGAGGATCACATCTACGACGAGTGCAGATACATCTTTATGTCGCGCCCGATTTCGCCGAGAAAGACAACGCCGAAGCTGATGCCGCTGGAAGACCCTCTGAACCTGTTCGGCGGAGAGAGGGCGGACGGAAAATATCAATTCTACAGAGTATAGGAGAAGGAGGAGAGAGCATGTTTGACGAGATAAAAAGAAGTGACATGGTGAAAAAGGGCGAGGAGCTTCTGCAAAAATACATGGACGGGAAGAAGAACCTTGACAAAAGGATTGTAGAGAATGAACAGTGGTACAAGATGCTGCACTGGGAACAAATCAGAGACAGGGACAATGGCCCGCGGACGGCTTCTGCGTGGCTATTTAACAGCTTAGCGAACAAGCACGCGGACGCAATGGACAACTACCCACAGCCGAACTTTTTACCGAGAGAGGAAGGGGACAAGCACGATGCGGAGGTGCTTTCCAAGATTGTGCCTGTGATTTTGAAGCAGAACAATTTTGAGCAGGCATACAACGACGCATGGCACGACAAGCTGAAAAGCGGCACGGGGGTTTACAAGGTTTTCTGGGACAAGTACAGGGACAACGGTGTGGGGGACATCGGCATTGTGGATGTGGATATTCTCAATCTGTTCTGGGAGCCCGGGGTGAAGGACGTTCAGAAAAGCCCGAACCTGTTTCATATTGAACTGGTGGACAAGGAGGAACTGGAAGGAGACTACCCCGATTTCAAATTCAGGGGCAGCGGAGATATGCGCAATGCAAAATACATGCACGATGATACGATTGACACGAGCGACAAGTGCATGGTAGTAGACTGGTACTACAAAAAGCGAGAGGGCGGAAGAACAACGCTGCATTTTATCAAATTCTGCGAAGGAAATCTGCTTTACGCGACAGAGCAGATGGAAGGCATGGAAAACGGGCTATACGCGCATGGGAGATATCCGTATGAATTTGACGTATTATTCCCCGAAAAGGACAGCCCGGCGGGGTTTGGCTACATCGACATCATGAAGGACGCACAGATTTCGATTGACAACATGTGGATCAGCTTTGAAAAAAATGTGAAATGGTGCAGTGAGCCGCGATATTTTGCGAAGGACGGCAGCGGCATAAACGCGGAACAATTTGCAGACCTGCGGAACACGATTGTAAATTACACAGGGAACATTGACAACATTAAGCCGATACAGACGGCACCTGTGGGCGGGATTGCGACGAACCTTTACCAGCTGAAAATTGACGAGCTGAAGGAGACGAGCAGCAACAGAGACTTTTCACAGGGGAGCACGGCAAGCGGCGTAACGGCGGCAAGCGCGATTGCGGCATTACAGGAGGCAGGAAGCAAGACAAGCCGAGACATGATTAAATCGGCATACCGTGCGTTTGAGAGAATCAATATTCTGGTGGTGGAGCTGATTCGTGAATTTTACGACGAGGAGCGGGAGTTCAGAATCACCGGGCAGCAGGGGGAGGAATTCATCCGCTACAGCAATGAGAACCTGAAACCGACAGAGGAAACCATTATGGGACAGGTTTCCGTGAGCAGCAGAAAGCCCATCTTTGACATCAACATTACGAGCCAGAAAAGCAGCCCCTTTTCCCGCATTGCGCAGAACGAGCTTGCAAAGGAGCTTTACGGAGTGGGGCTATTCAACCCGCAGCTGACAGACCAAGCCCTGATTTGCTTAGAGATGATGGACTTTGAGGGGCGGGAGGAAATCATACGGAAGGTGAGCCAGAACGGGGCAATGCTACAGCAGATACAGCAGATGCAGACGCAGATACAGCAGATGGCGCAGGTGATTACAGAGCTGACAGGCAGAGACATGATAGGAGCCGTAAGCGGCGAAGCGGCAGGAGAGGAAATGCCGCCGACCACGGGCGGAGGCAGTACGGATGCGTTAGGCAATGCCTACCGGAGCGCAAAGGGCAACACGATTGCGGAACGGGCAAAGACAACGACAAGAGAGCGGACAGCGGTAAATTAAAGGGGGAAGGCACATGACAGAGATTAGATGGGCGGAGACGGCGGACATCTGCTATATTCGGGCGGAGGGACACGCAGGATACAACCCGGGGAATGACATTGTTTGTGCGGCTATTTCAGCACTGATGCAGACGCTTTATGCGGCGATGGACAGCGTATGCCATGCAGCAGCGGAAGAAAGGCACAGCGACGGGATGATGGCAGTAATCGCCTACAAGGAGAGGAACAACAGAAAAGAGGCTGAGACGCTTTTTCACGGGATTTTATGCGGCTTGAAACTGATTGCAGAGGAATACGCCGACTGCGTGAGGATGGAGCGGCTGACGGGAGAGAGGATGCCCGATTGCGGGTGGGGGAAATAAATTATTTTTTATATTACAATGACGATAGGCACCTCGGAGAGACGAGAGAAAACAAGGATGACACGCCGGAAAGACGGCAGAAGGAGGATACCATGAAACACTACGAAATGAATTTGCGCTTATTTGACGGCGAAGGAGGAACGGCGGGCACTGCAGCGGCAGGCGCGACCACGACCGGAGCGGAGACAGGCGCAGCGGGCGGCGAAAGCAGGGACTTCAACGCAGAATTTGACACGATGGTGAAGGGCGAATACAAGGATGCCTTTGACGCAAGGGTGCAGAAGATTGTGCAGGGGAGGCTGAAAAACAGCAAGCAGACGGAAAGCAAGCTGAAGGATGCAGAGGGACTGCTGGCAATGGTGGGCGAAAGATACAACCTTGACGGCAAGGATTTTACGGCACTGAAAGCGGCACTGGAGGGCGACAGGCAGTACCTTGAGGCGGAGGCTCTGGAAAAGGGCATGACCGTGGAGCAGCTGGCGCAGTTCAAAAAAATGGAACGGGAGAACAAAGCATTTCAGGAGCAGATTGCACAGAACAGACAGCGGCAGGAATTTGAACAGAAATTTGCCGCATGGACGCAGGAGGCGGAGCAGCTGAAAGGGAAATTCCCTGAGCTTGACCTTGCGACAGAATTTGACAATCCCGAATTTGTACGGATGCTGGATCATGGTATCAGTGTAGGGACGGCTTATCAGGCAGTTCACTTTGACGACCTGATGGGCGGCGCGCTGCAGCACACGGCAGCAACAACAGAGAGAAAGGTTCTGGACAGCATCCGCGCACGCGGCGCAAGACCGGCAGAGAACGGCGCGAGCGGCAGCAGCGGGGCAAGAGAGAAACCGATTGACGTAACAAAATTAACAAAACAGCAGAGAAATGAACTGATTGAGAGAGCGAGAAGAAACCCTGACGAGAAAATCACATTCTCCTGATTGGTTCTGAAAGAAGGAGGACAGAAGAAATGAGAAAACAGAGAATGAATCTGCGTCTGTTTGACGTAATGACAACAACGACAGAGACGCTGTCGGCGGAAATGAAAATTTTCTATGACGGCGTGCTTCTGGACAACGCAAAGCCGAACCTGGTACACGACCAATTTGGGCAGAAAAGACCTATCCCCAAAAACGGCGGTAAGGAGATTGAATTCAGACGCTACAAGACACTGCCGAAGGCACTGACTGCGCTGACAGAGGGCGTGACACCCGACCCGAATAAGATGAGCGTTACAACGGTAACGGCGAAGGTGAAGCAGTACGGCGACTGGATTTCGCTTTCCGACGTATTGCTGCTGACGGCGATTGATAACAACCTGACAGAGGCAGTGGTGCTTTTGGGCGACCAGAGCGGCAGAACGCTGGACACCATCACGAGAGAGGTTATCAACGGCGGGACAAACGTATTGTATGCGCCTGCAGGGGCAACACCCGTAACCACAAGAGCAGGCATCAAGGCAACAAGCCTGATGAGCCTGCAGCTGATTATGAAGGCGGCGGCAATTTTGAAGGGCGCAAACACAGTGCCTTTTGACAAGAGCTATGTGGCTATTGTGCATCCTTATGTTGCGTATGACCTGATGCAGGATGAAAAATGGGAGGAATGGAACAAATACACCAATGCCGAAAGCATGTACGAAGGCGAGCTGGGGCGCATCGGCAATGTGCGCTTTGTGGAATCGACAGAGGCAAAAATCTGGGACAAGGAGACCGCAGGCGGTGACGTTTCCGTATTCTCTACACTGGTAATCGGGAAAAATGCTTACGGCGTGACAGAGGTAGAAGGCGGCGGCTTGCAGACGATTGTAAAACAGCTGGGCAGCGGCGGCACGGCAGACCCTCTGAACCAGAGAGCATCCGCAGGCTGGAAGGCAATCAAGACGGCGGAAATCCTTTCTGATGAATTCATGGTAAGAATCGAAAGCAGCTCCAGCTTCAGCGCGGCGGCGGCGAACTAAGAAAAGGAGGACAACCCTATGGCTACAAAAAAAGAAACCACGGCGGAACAGACAGCGGAAAGCACAATGCCTACACAGGAGGAAATGCAGAAGCTGCTGGAGGAAAATGCAAGGCTGAAAGCCGAAAGAGACGCGGCGGAGGCGGCAAGGATTGATGCGGAGCTGCTGGCGGCGGAAAGAAAAGAAGAAGGCAAGACCGAAGAAAAAGAGGCGGAACTGACAGCCGGACAGAAGCAGGTACAGATGGAAAAGCGGATGCAGGAGGTAATGGAAGCGGCAAAGGCGGAAAAGGAGACAATCCGCCTGCCAATTACCGGAAACGGTGATGACGATGTATTCGTAAGCGTGAACGGTTACAAATACCTGATTCAGCGCGGGAAAGAGGTTGAAGTGCCCCGCTTTGTGGCAGAGGTGCTGAAAAACAGCGAAAACCAGAAGGCGGCAACCTACAGAATGATGGAGGAAATGCAGAAGAAAGCGGAAGATGGCACAGGTCAGTTTCTGTAAAAGAGGATGGTAGGGGCAGGAATGTCCCTACCATTTTTGGAAGGAGGGAGAAGAAATGATTTCGATTATCGGGAAGGAAATGCTTTTTCCGAACGAGGAACAGACCTTTATTGCAGGGGACACGCGAACAGTGAGCCGCACCTTCATGATGAAACGATACGAGGCGGACAGGATAGACCTTTCGCCGCTGACCTTTCGGCTGGATGTGGAATACAAGAGCGGGAAGAAGGACACCCTGCTTTTAATCAAGACGGTGCAGGAGGAAAGCATTGCATTATTTCTTGAGGTGGATGCGGGGATTTTCAGAGAGAACGGGACAGTTTTCATTGCCGTGCGAGGAAATGACGCGGACGGCGTGCTGAACTGGACAACGGCGAAAGCACCTGTTTTTGTGGAAGGCGCGATTGACACCGACGGAGACTGGAAGGGCGATTTGAGCGAGCTGAAGCAGATGGAGGCTTCTGTTTCCAAGGTGCTGGAAAGCGAAGCGGCAAGAGAAAAAGCAGAGGAAAAGCGGCAGACAGACACAGTGGCAGCCATACAGGAGGCGCAGGAGGCGGCGGAGATTGCCCGAAATGCCAAAGGCGATAAGGGGGATGCGTTTACATACGAGGATTTCACAGAGGAGCAGCTGGCAGGGCTGAAAGGCGAAAAAGGGGATGCGTTTACCTACAGCGACTTTACCGAGGAGCAGTTAGCGGCACTGAAAGGGGCAAGAGGAGAAAGAGGACAGGATGGCTACACGCCGCAGAAGAATATAGATTATTTTGACGGGGCGAAGGGAGATCCATTTACCTACGAGGACTTTACGCCGGCACAGCTGGCGGCACTCAGAGGGGAGAAGGGCGAAACGGGCAAGGGCTTGACGATTCTGGGGAACTTTGCGACAGAGGCAGAGCTGCGGCAGGCAATAACAAGCCCCGATGCCGGAGACGCATACGGCGTGGGCGCGGCACAGCCTTACGACATTTACATCTACGACGGGAAGGCGCAGAGCTGGAACAACCACGGGCCTTTGCAGGGGGCGAAAGGGGAAAAAGGAGATCCATTCACCTATGCGGACTTTACAAAGGAGCAGCTGGCGGCACTCAAGGGAGAAAGAGGGCAGGATGGATACACGCCGCAGAAGAACGTAGATTACTTTGACGGAGCAAAAGGGGAAAAAGGAGATCCATTCACCTATGACGACTTCACAGAGGCACAGCTTACAGCACTCAAGGGAGAAAGAGGGCAGGATGGATACACGCCGCGGAAGAATATAGATTATTTTGACGGGGCGAAGGGAGATGCCTTTACCTACGAGGACTTTACGCCGGAGCAGCTGGCGGCACTAAAAGGAGCAAAAGGGGACACAGGCACAGCAGGCCCCAAGGGAGCAGACGGCAAAAGCGCATACGAAACGGCGAAGGAAGGCGGCTACACGGGGACAGAGAGTGACTTTTCTGCGGCACTGGCGGCGGCTGTGAAGGCAGGCGCGCTTGTGGACGATGTGACCGGGGAGAAATATCGGCTTGGGGTGGCAAACGGTGGTTTATATTATGTAAAGGAGGCTGAGGCATGAGCAATCCGATTTTTATTGCGAGGCAGGACACGCTGGACGAGAAAATTATTCCCGCACAGCTTTTGAATGATTATAAGCTGCACGGAGAATACAGCTTTGTATTTCATACGCCGGAGCTGTGGCACAAGATGTGCACGCATGCTTACGCGGCAAACGACCAGAAGGTTAACGGGGATGCGTTAGAATATGTTCTTACAAAAGCCGCCCCTACGGGGTCGTACAGTTTATCAAACTGGATGGCGCTGCTCTGCGATACGGCAGAACAGGCGGCACAAGGACTGTATGCAGGGATTGAGACGGCTGGACAACTGGCGCAGAGCAGCGCCGCCATGGCAGCAGTCAGCAACAGTGAAACCGCCATGGCAGCAGTCAGCAACAGTGAAACCGCCATGGCAGCAGTCAGCAACAGTGAAACCGCCATGGCAGCAGTATCAGGCTCTGAGATGGCGATGAACTCCATTTGTTCCGTGAAAACGGCACTGCGCGCATTTGCGGCAAGCAAGCATTGGGACAGCACCGTAAAGGAAAACGACATGGCAATCGCCAAAGCGGCGGTAGCTTTAGCGAACAGCAACGTCCGTACTGGCAGATAGTGCTACTGCAAGGAAGGCGTTGACGGGTTCGAGCTACTACGGAAAATATATGCAGAACAACACAATGTGTATTGCGAAATTGGTGGTTGGCTTTGCTAACCTTGCATCTGCTGGCTACTCCAGCATGGCTGGAGTAGCCGCAGATGCGACAGCCATGAACGCAGTCGCTGCGAGCAGCACAGCCATGAACGCAGTCGCTGCCTCTACAACGGCATTGGATGCGCTGTATGCAAGAAAGAAACGGATGAGCGGCGGCAGTGCATCGAAAACAGGGAAATTCATTATTCTTGAAATTTCCGCAAGCAATGCTTTCAACACTTCCAAGTATGGCTATGCGACGTTATCAGATGGCAGCAAGCCTGACTGGGGCAGTTATGTAGCAAAATATGCGTTTTTCAAGAAGTATCCGAAATATGCAACTTACATGAAAAACGATACGGATTCTGACGATTATATCGATTACTTTGATATTACGAATCCCTGATAAGGAGGGCGTGCTATGAAGAAGAACATCGGACTTTTGGGCGAGATACAGGAGGAACTGAGAAAAAGCGAGGAAGGGCGGAAACGCCTTTTCTCGGATTTACAGCAGCGAGAGGCAGAGGCGCAGAAAAGGACACAGGACATCCTTCTGGGGACACAGGAAGAGAGGAAAAAAACAGAAACTGTAATCACCCAGCTGCGAGCAGAAATGGAACAGGCAACCTTGCAGGCGACAGAGACAGCGGTCAATGTAGATTATCTGGTATGTCTGCAAGACATGGATATTTGAGAGGAGAGGAAAAACATGACATATGCAAGAATCAAAAAGCTGATTGAAAAGGGTGCTTACGAAAAGGAGGACATGCTGAAAAAGCTGGATGTGTTCCTTCTGGCGAACCGCATTACGGAGGAGCAGTATCAGGAGTTGGTCGGCATGATGGGATGAAAGGAGACAGACGCATGACGATACGGGAGGTGCTGGCGAGGGTGGACACGATACGCCCGAACGCCTACACAGACGGAGAGAAGATTGCCATGCTGAACACCATCGAAGGGCGGATTTACGCGGACATTCTGGAGCAGGCGGAGGGATTTGACAAAGAATTTCTTCCCTTCCGAGAAGGAGAGGAGGAGCGGGAGCTTATGGTTCCCGTTCCTTTTACAGATGTATACCTCTATTATCTGGCGGCTATGATTGATTTTTACAACGGCGACAGCGGCAGATACAATGATACGATGGTGCTTTACAATCAGGCATGGGAGGACTATGCAGCATACTACAGGGAGCGGCACAAGCCAAAGCAAACAAACCTTACGGGGATGATTCCAAGGAGGTGGCGGTGATGAAATTACCGAGACTGAGCGGGACAAGACCGACGGAGGACATTCTGATTTCCTTCAAGGGCTACAACTGCACAGAGCAGGCAGGCAAGGGCGAATTTGCCGACATGGAGAACATGACGGGGGAGAGATTCCCCCTCTTAGCCCCCAGAAGGGCGAGAGGGACGGTGCAGGAGATTGGGAAGGCAAACGGACTAATGGCAAGAGAAAAGCTGCTCTGGGTGGACGGGACGGCGGTATTTTATGGCGGGGAGAAGATCGGAGAGGTTGCGGACAGCGAAAAGCAGCTGATTTCGATGGGGGCTTATGTACTGATTTTCCCTGACAAGAAATATTACAACACAGCGGACGGCAGCTTTGGAGAGATAGAGAATCGAGTGACCGTGCAGGCGGCAAGCTGGAAGCAAACCTACCTGACGGAGACGGAGCAGGACGGCGAAGGACAGGTATACATACAAATCAGCAGTGCAGGAATCAACGAAGGCTTTGCAAAGGGCGACGGCGTGGAAATCAGCGGATGCAGGGAGGACGCACTGAACGGCACCCATGTGATACAGGACATCGGGGAGGGCTGGATAAAGATTATTGCGGCAATCGAGAAGGACGGCAGCCAAGAGGCGGCACTGACGATAGAGCGAAAGCTGCCGGATATGGATTTTCTGACGGTGGCGGAGAACAGGCTTTGGGGCTGTTCCTCGAAAGAGCATGAGATTTACGCCTCGAAAATCGGGGATTTTAAAAATTTTTACTGCTTTGAGGGGACGGCAGCGGACAGCTACGCAGCGACGATTGCGAATGACGGAGACTTTACGGGTGCAATCACTTATTTGGGATATGTGCTATTTTTCAAGGAGAACAGCGTACACAAGGTATACGGGAGCAAGCCGAGCAATTTTCAGATTGTGGAGGGGCAGCTGCGAGGTGTAGAGAGAGGCAGCAGCCGCAGCCTACAGATTGTGAACGAGGTGCTTTTCTACAAGGCGGACAGTGGCATTATGAGCTTTCAGGGAAGTATGCCCTACGAGGTTGGGGCGGCACTGGGGAGCGGCTACGAGGCGGCATGGGCAGGAACGGCGGAAAACAAATATTACATTTCCATGAAGAAGGACGGGGTTTCCCATCTTTTTGTATACGATACGGCGAAGGGGCTTTGGCACAGAGAGGACAGCACCGAGGCGCGATTTTTCACGAAGGACGGGAGCACCCTGTATTACTTGGACGGGAACGCCATCAAGACCATCAGCGGGAAGGATACGGATGTGATTGACTGGTATGCAGAGACAACGGACTTCACCTACCAGACGGCGGACAGCAAATTTATCAGCAGGGTTTCACTCAGATGCGAGGTGGAAAGCGGAGCGGCTTTAGAGGTTTGGATTGATTATGACAGCAGGGATGCATGGCAGCGGCTGAAAAGCATAGGGAGCGGGAGGAAGGGCATCATCAATGTGCCGCTGATTCCTGCCAGATGCGACCATTTTCGGCTGCGGTTCAGCGGCTACGGGGCGGCGGCAATCCACGATATGACGTTATACATCGCGACGGGGAGCAATGAGCGGAGGTAATGCGGATGGGAAACTACGGTGGAATACAGCTTCCGACGATTACGGAGGGGAAGCTGGACAGCGAGAAGGAGCGGCGGCAGATTTTAAACTACTTAGCCCTTCTGGATGAAAAGCTGCGGTATATGTTTCAGAATATTGACATTGAGGAGAACCTTTCGGAGGATGCGAAGGCACTTTTCTTCCAATACGGGAAGGACATCCAAAATGTAATCAAGGACAGCGAGGGGAATTTCTCCATGCTGCGGCAAACCTTGAGCGAGATTTCTACAATCGTTGCGGACAACAAGGGGAACATATCCTTAGTGCAGCAGACGGCGGACAGGCTGGCGACAAGAATCAGCAACGCCGAGGGCGATATTTCCGATGTGGAGCAGACGGCGGACAAGATTAACTGGATTGTGCGAAGCGGGACAAGTGCTTCTAACTTTGAGCTGACAAGCCGGATGGCAAAGCTGGTAGCGGCGGAGGTAGACATTACGGGTTTTGTTACCTTCAACGACCTGGAACGAAAAGGGCGGACGGCAATCAACGGCGGAAACATCACCACAGGGACGATTGACGCAGACAGCGTTACCCTTGGGAGCAGCTACGGCGGCTTTGAATGTGCCAGCGGCAATGACGGGAAAACCACGACCACGGGCGCGAAGATGTACGGCAGCAACAGCGACAACTACTTCATTGCGACGGGCAAGGGGGTTCGCATGACCTACGGAGAGGAATATGCGGTATACTGCACAAGCAATGGCGTGACACTTGCGGGGGACTACGATTTCCGCGCGGCAACGAACCTTTACTGCATGACGAGCGGCGGGGCCAGCCTTGGGACAAGCAAGTATCACTGGGATACGGTTTTTGCGGACACGGGGGAGATTAACACCTCTGACAGGCGGAAGAAAAACAGCATTGACTACGATATGGAGGGCTACGAGAGATTCTTTTCCCTTTTGAGACCGACGAGATACCGGATGAACAACGGGCGGAGCGGGAGATTCCATGTTGGATTTATTGCGCAGGACGTGGAGGAAGCTCTGGAAGCGGCAGGGCTTACGAGCATGGATTTTGCGGGGTTCATCAAAAGCCCGATTCATGAGAGGGAGCTGCCGAACGGAGAGGAGGACGAAAGCTCACCTATCACAGATTACGGCTATGCGCTGCGGTATCAGGAATTTGCTGCGCTGAACACACACATGATACAGAAGATGATGCAGAGGATAGACGAACTGGAAAAGAGAGTGGCGGAGCTGGAAGGACACTGAAAGGTGTCCTTTTTTAGTGGGGAAAAGCGGGTGGGGGAAAGAAAGGAAGAATATAGGTAAAATCTAAGAAAAAGGAAAAAAAGGAGGAGAAGAAAAATGGCAAAATCATTTGAGGAACTGATGGAATTATACGGGAGCAACAAAATAGGCAATGCGGACATGGCACTGGGGCGGAACAACCCCGGCGCGCTGGAAACGATTTTGAAGGAGCGGCAGAACTGGGCGAACGCAACAACGCAGGAGGAGAAAACGGCGGCGCACAACAGGGCGGAAAACATCAGAAAGGCTTACGGGAGTTACAGCGGCGGCGGGGACGGCATGAAGGGGCAATACAGCCCGACATACGTGAAGCCGAACAAGGCGGCGGAGAACAGCAATGTGGATGCGCTTTTCAACAAATTCAACGAAGCCTACAAAAACCCTGCGCCCACATGGACACCGAGATATGAAGCGGAGATACAGGGGCTTCTTTCGGACATCAGCAACCGAAAGGGATTCAGCTACAACATGAACGAAGACCCGATATATCAGCAATACAGAGACCAATACGTCCGCGAAGGACAGCGCGCCATGAAGGATACGGTGGCGCAGACAGCGGCACTGACGGGCGGATACGGCAGTACATACGGCGCGATTGCGGCACAGCAGGGCTATGATAATTATCTTGCGGGGCTGAATGACGTGGTGCCGCAGCTGGAACAGCAGGCATACGGCAGATACACAGACGAGCTGGCGGACAAATACAACCAGCTGGGGGCATACCAGATGGAGGAAAACAGACTTTACGGGCAATACATGGATGCACTGGGACAGTACAACACAGACAGAAACTTTGCCTTCGGCTCCATGCAGGCGGCAATGGATCAGAATAATTATGAAAACGAATTTGACCGCAATCTCTTTGAGAGCGACAGAAATTACGGACTGACAGAGGAACAGTGGAAATTCCAGCAGCAACAGCAGGCGATTGAAAATGCGCTTTCGACGGGGGACTACAGCAAGCTGAAAGAATTGGGTTTTGACACAAGCTATCTGAAATATATGCAGGACATGGAAAAGGCACAGGCAGCACTTACATTGCAGCAAAAGCAGCTGGCAATGGCAGGGAGCACGAGCAGCGGCAGCAGCGGAAGAAGTAGCAGCGGCAGAAGCAGCAGTGGCGGCAGCAAGAGCAAATCTAAGACAAAAACAAAGACCGAAACAACCGGCAAGCCTACAGCGGATGGAGGCAGCACAACAAGCGCAAATGGGTATAACCAGCTGTTAGCACTTTACAAGCTGCATGGAAATTCAACCATGTTTAACACGCTTGCAAGTCAGCTGATACAGAAAGGGAAGGTTTCGGAGGCGGAATACAACAAGCTGAAACAGCAGATTGACGCAGGGAGATTGAAAAGCAATTCTACGAAGGGTCTGCTGAGATAAGGCAAAGGGGGAGCAGAAATGTTATCGTATGATGAAGTGAAGAATTTCGGGAAAAAGGCTGGAAAAAAGCAGAGCGACAGAGAGAAACTGCTGAAAGGAAGCGAACCCGCAAAGGAAGCCATGTATAAAAAATGGCAGGAAACAAAGGTTGCAGGCGGAACGGTAAACCCCATCATCAGCACGGATTCCGGAGCGAAGGAGAATGAAAACCTTGCAGGAAGAAAGGCAACAACCTATGAGGAATCTCTGACAAGGAACAGAAAGAAGGCGGAGAAATACAATGCGGCGGTGCCGACAAATGCGAAGGCGGCTAAAAATATCAATCAGCTGATTTTCGGGACACCGAAGGAAGGCGGGACAATCAACCCTACCATTTCAGCGGCAGATTTTTCTACACGATTCAGCAAAATGACGGCAAGGGAAAAGGCGGTTTATTCCCATTACAAACAGGCAGGAAAGAGCAAAGAGGCGGCGGACTACCTGAAATCCATTGAAATGGACGTAAACAAAAGGGCGGCAGAGCAGCGGACAGCGGATGCAAAGAAACTGGCGGAGGACAGCACCATGGGCGGCTTATATGCACGCTACATGGGTGCGCTGACAAGCCCTCTGGCGACAGCATACAGCTTAGTGCAGGATGCGAAAGGAGAAGCCATCGACCCGAACAATCCTCTTTTCTTGGGAGAACAAATCAGACAGGGACAGACGGAAGGTTTTCTGGGAGAAAGCAGGGGCGCGAAAAAGTGGCTCAAGGAAGCGGCATTGGGTGCCTTCGACTGGGGTTCTCAGGTGGCAACGCTGGGGGCATTGGGACTGGGCGGACAGGCATTAGGCGCAGGGAGCAGTGCCATGTACGGCGCAAGTGCGTTTAGCGGCAATGCGAAGGATGCAGCGGAACGAGGGGCTACCACGGAAGAAGCGGTTGCATACGGCACGATTGGCGCGGCGGCGGAAGTCATTACGGAAAAATTAGGATTTGAACGCTTATTCAAACTGGGGAAACTGGCGAAGGTTGCAGGCGGCAAGGGAAAACTGGCGGCGGAGATTCTGAAAAGCATGGGTTCTGAGGGCTTGGAAGAAGGCACATCCGAAGCGGCAAACCAGATTGCGGATGCGTTAATCATGGGGGACAGAAGCCAGATGGCGGAAATCTACATGGCAGCGAAGGCGGCAGGAAAAACAGAAGGAGAGGCAACGGCAGCGGCACTGAAAGGTGCGGCAGGACAGATTGGCTACAGCGCGGGGGTTGGCGCACTGAGCGGCGGCATGATTGCGGGCGGCGTAGCCGGAGGGAGCAGGCTTGCCGGAAGAAACGTACTGGGAGAAGGAACGACAGAGGCGGAGCAGCCTTTGGCAGAGGAAGAACAGACCTTGCAAACGGAACAGAATATGCCTTCTGCGGAACAGAATATGCCTGCGGCGGAACAGACTATGCCCGTGACGGAACAGACCGCCCCTGTAGCGGAAGAACAGACAACAACACAGCCAATGGCGGAAGTACAGAAAATGGGACAGCAGACGGCAGAACAGTCGACGGCGGAAAGGACTGTTTTCCCAGAGGCGCAGGCGGCGGAAAGCTATACAAAGGATTTGCAGGAATACAGCGGAAAATACTACGGCGCAAAGGGGCAGGAGGTATATCTGAGAAAGGCGGCGGAGACAGGCAACCTCGACCATACGGCGGCATTTAACACCTATTACCGTGCGGGGATTGCAGGCATTACGGAGGATGAAATTCAGCCGACGGCATACACAGCGGCGGCGGACAAGCTGATGCTGAATGAGGCATACATGGCAGGGGCAGAGGACAGAAAGACGGAGATTGCAAACGCCATCCGTGGGACAAACAAGCTGACGGGAAAGCGTGGGCTGATTGTCGGCGAGGATGTGAAGGCAACAGGAGGGCAGTTGGCGATTGCGAAACTCTATGCTGACATTGGTGGTGCGGAGATTCGACTGGTGGATGAGATTTCCATTGAGCAGGACGGAAAGAAACATACTGCTAACGGATATTACGAGGACGGCGTGATTACACTTGCGCTGAAATCGGACAGTTTTATGGGGACGATGAACCACGAAATGATACACTACATCCGAAAGGCGAACCCTGCGGGATATGATGCAATGCGTGAGCTGGTATTCAAGCTGGCGAACAAAAGCGGCGTTGACATGGAAAAGCGCATGGCGGAATACGAGGAAGAATATGGCGAGGTTTACGGCGAGGATACCCGGATGGCGGACATCATGGAGGAAATGGTGGCGGATGGGTTCCAGAAGATTGTTGAAAATGAAGCAGACCTGAAAGAATTTCTGACAGAACTGCACAGAAAGGATAAAACGCTTTTTGATAAAATTAAGGAGTTTCTGGAAAAGATGGGGGAAACCATCAAGGCATTGTTTGAGGACAACACCTACAACAAAGATGCCTAGAATTTGGGTAAGGATTTGGAGCATATCAACC
>ENA-UESD01001546-UESD01001546.1-human-gut-metagenome-genome-assembly--contig:-NODE-1546-length-18353-cov-5.330816_pt1 | contig 18353 bp, 4 predicted proteins | sample MGYA00242985_ERZ507986 | MGnify/ENA primary metagenome ERZ507986 (study PRJEB26167, sample SAMN06115408) | human gut metagenome | host: Homo sapiens | place: China:Guangxi | collected 2016-04-06... | reverse complement strand
TTGGATGCATGCCCGCGACCGTTGTTCCGAACTCGGCGTGTTGCGGAGTCTGGGCGCTTCAAAAGGAACCATCATGGAGTGAGACCCAATCTTCATCTCCGTCTCCCATAACAGATACTTTGATACCTCTTTGTTTACCCGTTGCCACCTGAATGAGTTCAATCCTGGTGATATTTTTCAACTTGGATGTTATTGCTGTAGGAATATCCTGGCTATATTCAGATTTATATTTCGCCGTTTTCAAGTATCCGGTGTAACCGGGAAATTTCTTGGCATCCGTACCAATAGGATCTATACCCACGCCATGGAGCGTGAGAGTAAAGTCCTCCTTTGTATATTGGGTCTTGAGATGGACCACCTTATCCACCGTAGAGGTACAGTCGATATTATCCCATTCCTGGAAATCGGTGGAGTAAATCAGCTGTTCGGAGGATGCAGTATCCTGTGCCCATGCACTCCCCATCCATCCCATCATCAGGAGGAGGATGATGGAACGGAGCAGCTTGCCGGTTGATATCTTATTCTTTCTGTTCATATATATTCTGTTATTTTACCATGATTTTACTTTTGCCAAAGATGTAGATGCCATCAGGGAAACCGCTGTAGGTGGCGGTGCCTGGCTGCACATCCAGGATGCGGTGAAGCTGACCGGTGGTTGAGAATACCTTGAGCTGTGTGGCGTAGGTGCTCTCGATGCTTACACGATGAGCGCCGATAGGGCGGATGAGGAGGTATTCTCCTGCTGGAGTATCCTCATCGTTTCCATTCGCCTTTGGTTCAATCCTGTCGATGCCCGTGGTTTCGCTGATGCGGATTACCTTTGTTTCATCGGTAGAACGGACTCTCGCCTGCTGACTTGCTGGTGCCATATAGGTGCGGAACGGCATCACTGTGCCCGAAGTGGAGACAAACGCTGTTCCGTTGTCGTTCATGCCGAGAGTGCCGTTGTCCACCTGCTGGGCAGCAAAGGTTCCTCTGTGCGAGAAGCCGCTGATATTTTCTGTTCCCATGTTCTCAGTGACAGGTATCACGATAGCCTTCCTTGAAGCCTTATCGCTTGCCTCACCATAGGCATGGAAGGTGATGGTCTGAGCCTCAGCCTTCTTATTCAAGAGACTGTTGTAGAACTTACTTGAAAGGTCGAACTCATAATAGCGCTTACCTGGGAAGCGAACCACGTATGGTATTCCGGCTGTAAGCGGAAGATAGCCCGAGTAGGTATGCGGCTCATTATAATATGAATTTTTCTCCTCATTATACGACCAGTTCCGGTAAGTATCTACAAAGAAGGTGTTATAGAACTCATACTCCTGAGACTCTGCGTTGGCTACATGGAAGAGTCCATCGCCTTCTGCAGCACCTGGACGCTGGAAGATGGCAGACTTCTCGGTTGCATTGGCTGCATTTACTGTATTTGTAGCCTTCACTTCAGTCAAACCACGGAGCCAGTACTCATGGTGCAGATCTTTCGTTCCATAGAAATGGGTAATCTCACCATTGATGGATGCTTCCGCTTTCTGAACGGTGAATGGCAGACAGATGCCTTCCCATGCTCCCGTGGTATTCTCTGCATAATACAATGGCTTGCGTACATACCAGGCATGGTTGGTTACCGAGAATGAAATTGGCACGCAGAAGTCGTTGTTGTCGCAGGCATCGCTCTCGCTGTTCTTGCCATCAGGAGTGCGTTCTACAAGATGGAGTTTCTGGGTAGCATAGGCTTCGCCTGATTTCACGATATGGTGTCCCATGATGAGACTTTCTGCTGTGTTCTCGTCGTAACTCAATGCCTTGCTTACGATGTCGTATGCATCGGTGGCGTTGTTCTCCTTATTGTCTTCCGTATAAACCAGGAGGTTTCGGGTCACCCCATCCTTGATGTTGAAATCGTAGAAAGAGGTGGCATTGTCATCGCTGGCAGCAAAGTTGATGGCTGTTGTTGCAGGAAGATGTACGTATGTACCCATGTTTCTGCCATCCTGGTTGTAGGCGTTGTAGTAGAACTTGTCTGCCGTTGTATTTCCGTAATATCCGTCGGTGCGATATACTCGGTTGATCATGTACTTGTTCTGCTGCGATGCTATCTTGGCAGGATAATTTTCCGGAGTAGACTGCAGACTCTGTCCCCAGAAGAGGAAGTCGTTCATCAGTTCACTACCATTCTTGTTTTCATCGAACAGAGGCAGGTAGTAGCCTGTGCGGGATTCCTTTCCTGTATTTGTTGCCGCTACGTATCCCTGTGCACGTGCCTTGTCGATGGCATGATTCTGGTCGTGGCGGGTTTCTGTCTGACCATAGTTAGGCAGGTCGCTATCCTGACCCGTACGGAGATAGGTGATACCCGTATTCTTGCCCGTGATGGCATCCTTGCGGTGTGCATACTGATAGTCACCGTTGGCATAATAGTCGTAGATGTACTTCAGTGCCGTCTTGTCTTCCTCCTTGTCATGGCTTGTGCGCGCACGCAGGTAGTAGCCATTCAGATCGTATGCCACCTTGCCATACTTGAAGTCTTCAAGCGTATAGCTGCTGTTAGCCTTGCCGTCCATTCCATATACAATAGGTTTAGAAGAGGCAGGGGCATACTCAAAGCAGCAGTGGTATTCACCCGTAGATGTGGTGCCCGTAGATGAGGTTCCCGTGGTACAGCCCTGCGCAGCAATCTGTCCTGTAGCCAGACCGAGGTTGTAGATTTTTCCCTGATTTTCCGAGAAGAGTGCCTGGTCTTTCCTCAAGCCATTGATGATGTGACCGTTGCCATGCAGGGTACCCTTGAAGATAATCTTGCTGCCATCATAGTCTTTAGGGATGGTGAGATCGTTCTGCAGGATAAACTGGACGTTTCCTTTTATCGTATCAACGAAGTTGATGAACGCCTTCAGGTCGCTGGCATCGTTGATGTAGATGCGAGGTTCAGCGAAATTCGATTCCTTTTGGGCACGTTTGATGGCCTCAGACAGGTGCAGGTCAATTCCAGCCTTATGAGGATCCATCTGGTGATAGTTGTGAACCACGAGGGTATCGCCTAGTGCTATGTTCACAGGGAACACCGTCTCCTTGATACCCGTCATGGTGACACCCAGTTGCACGCCGTAGCCATTCATGAAGTAGTAGGCTGGGATGTCGAGATAGTCGGTGGTCTTGTCGTATTTGGCACCTGCGAAGAGGTCGTTGCGGTCCTTGTCTATCTTGTCTCCCTGCTTATAGGTGTCTTTCGATGTCGTGGTTGCAAGCAGCCAACCGCTTCCGCCTTCAAACTGGATGTCGCCCTTGTCATCCTTCACGAATTCTCCCTTTTCATTCTTCTTCAACTTGCCTATGTGCCAGAAGTAGCCATTCGGTGCGAATGCCTGGTCGGCGGAGATTTTCACCTTGTCCTTCTTCAGACGAATCATTTCGCCAGGCAGGGCACAGTTGTCGATGGTGATGCCACCCGTGAAGTTAGGACCCTCCACATACTCGATGGTGAGGTAGATGGTGTAGGTGTAGTTCACGGGCTTGCCATCCTTGTCTTTCTTTTGGCTGCCATCCTCGTTTAAGGCTGGTGATTCCAGTACGAGGGTAGCCTGGCATTTCTTGGAGAGATGTGCTTTGTAGTACTCTGGGGTTGCGTTATTCACGTTGTTGTCGTACAGACGGAAAGCAATCTTGGCATCGCCTCCCTGGATGGTATTATTGAATACATCGGTCTTATAATAAATATTATCATTCTCCTTCTTTTCAGACATGGACAGGATGGCAGAAAATCCTTTTTTGTCTATATCCGCTTGGTCTTTGGAGGTAGCACCTATAAAGGCGGTAGTATCCGATGCGCCCACGTAGAGCTTGTACTTTTCTGGTGCATATTTCTCCAAATCGCATTGGTAGTCTTCCTTCTGTTCGTTGTTGCCGTCAGGATGTCCGCTTCTCATCTTCCAACTCTGAATCCTTACCTCGGCTCCTGGCTTCAAGCCGGCAAGGGCGGTAAGACCATCCGAGTTGTCGTTGTCGAAGGTGATTTTCTCCTTATAGGTATAACCCGTAATGTGGGCATTGTAATAATAGTTGTAGCCCGTTACGTACCAGTAGTGGATGTCCATCTCTTTGTCAGGATCCTTGCCGGTCTCCAGATTGTAGAATCCCTTTGGCGAACAATCGTCTACTATGAAGCGGTTGTTGCCTGTCTTGTTGGTGTAGTTCAGTGGGAACACGAAGTTTCCTGTTGTTTCGAGGAAGTCCTTATTCTTTCCATCTGTACGTTCATGCACGTTGTCGGCATATACATATCCGCCACCCTCGCCAGGACGAGCGCTTATCAGATTCATCTCTATGATGCCGTGGATAGGACCATAGTAGATGATTTCATCCATCTTCTGGGTTTTCTTATTGATGATTTCCTGCACGTTCTGAATCTTCAGGGCATAGCCCGATGCGATGCCCACCATGTTCTTTGCTGTACCGTTGTTACGCTCCTGGAATTCAGAAATGTCCTTGTCCACATTATATCTGTCGATATAACCCTGCTTCTTATTCTGGTATGAGATGTTGTCGGCAGCAGGCTTGCCATTTTGGTCATGCCAAGGGTCAGAGAACTTCACGTTGGAATAGACGGCTCCTACATAGTGAATGTTGTTGGCGAGTCCCATAAAGTTGCGTGCCTTGTAGCCATACTTGAATTTGGCGGAAGTGCTGGTGTGCGTCTCTGGTTCACCTTCCAGTTTTCCGTCAGTATGAGTCACCTCATTTCCCTCCATCTTGATTTCTCCCACACGTGCGATAGAGTAAGGAGTCTTGTTGATTTCGTTGACGGTATAGTCGCGTGCACCGAGCAGCGAGAAGCAGTTGTCTTCCAGTCGCAGAATATCAATTCGCTGGAAAGTGTTGATGATTTTCGGGTTGTCGATGGTATGGTTGGCAAAACCATAGCCCGTGATGTCGGCACTGCGGAAGCCCTGGGCGTATGAGAGGTGACCATCGCCGAAGATACCACCCTCGCTGTCATACTCATAGAATTTATTATACTTGATGCCTTCCAGACCTATTGGAACGTCGTTGCCCTTGTAGTACTTCACCATCTCATAGATGAAGCGATAGGTGTATTCGTCGTCCTTGCTGTTATCATCGTAATATCTGTAATAATAGCCATAGAGGTCGGTGCCGTTAGGAAGATCGATTTCCTTCATGTCCTGCTTGGAGATGGTGATATGCTCACTGGTCTTGCTGTCGCCTACCAGAATCAGGGTGTTTCCTCCGAAGCCAGCAGTAGTACCACCCGGAAGCGACTTCAACTCTTCCTGATGTTCTGCACTATTGGCAAAGGCTTTATCCACATTGAATTCATCCGTCAGTTTAAGTACGGTGGTGTTATTTGCCAGCACGGATGTACCCTGGGCGAGGGAATATCCTCCGCCATAAATCGCTTCATCGATATGGATATGTACGTTGTCCCAACCCATAGATGGCTCCTTGGCAGCAACCTTGCTGAAATACTTATCTTTGTTGGATTCTGTTATATCTACTCGGGTACCGTTATCTATCGCCACGATGTCATCATATACACCCTGCGAAATCAGCTCACTGGTAAGCAGATAAATCTCCTGCTTGATGGTAGGAGTCTTGATGGTTCCATCATCGTTCTTCAGGTCAAGATTCTTCTGGTCGGTACGTTTCAGAATATACTTTCCGCTCTTCAATTCGTTCACCTTATAATAGGTTGGGTAACCCACCTTTACCTGGGTAGAACCATATACATAGCCCGAATAGGAACCGCCGGTTACCGAACGGAAGACGTGACCGTTGAGGATATCCACATCGGTAAGTCCGATGACGTTACCCTGTTGACCGCCACCATAGATGAAGTTGGCTGATACACCGGAAGCGGAGAATTTACCGTTATTCATCGCTGGTTCTGTGCAGTTGATGCTATCACCCATAACGATGCGGGTATTGCCATATACGTAACTCTCCATACCATAGCCGGCACCATAGATGTTGAGGCTGGAGTATTCCGGATTGGTAGCCAGATATTCGTTCGATTTTTCCAGTTTAGCCTGATCCTTACCGGCAAGCATGTCGCTCCGGAGGTCGATGGTAACGTCGCCTCTCACGGTTCCCGTCTTGTAGCAGCCGCCATAAACGCAACCGCCCTGGTAGGCATCCTCTACCACTGCAGGCTCAAACTTGTTCTTGATGGTCAGCTTGATGAATGGTTCCTCAGAATGCGCCGTTCCGAGGAGATAGCCACCCTCGTGGGTAACCTCTCCCTTATAGTCGTAGTTGGCATTGTTGCAGCCACCCACAATCTTGCTGGTGATGGTGAGACCTTCCGGGAAGGTATAATCTACCACCTTGCCCTTTTCATTCGGATAGATATTCATGTTGCCACGGTTTCCTCCGCAATAGAAAGAACCGATGGTGCAGTTGGTAAGATTCTCTGCCCAATCCAAGGTTCCCTGGATATTCATCTCCACCGGCTGGAAATAGAGGTCGAGCAGATGAGGATAGACAAGTGGGCGCTGAGCATTTTCTGTTGGCAGATACAGGGTATTGATACCCTTGTTGGAAGGGTCGTTCTCCCAGTCGATAGAATCTGCGAAGTCCAGTTCCTTGCTGGTGTCATAGTAGTCGCCATTCAGTTTCTGGAACTTGTTCATGAAGTTATTGTCTTCGGATGCCGTGAAGAGTGCATCGCCGTTGCAGCCCATGAATACGCTTCGGATGTTGACGTTACTGCCAATCTTGATATCCACGCTACCCACGGTTTTGGTGGTTTGGGCAACGGTCTGGGAACCTGATTGAGAGTTAGCCTGCTCATTGACCTGCTCACTTGCCTGGTCATTGGCTTCCTGTGCCTTGAGCACGGTGGCTGAGTTACCTCCACCATATACATCGCCCTTGATAAGAACGTAATCCTCGTCGCTGTTACCCTTGATATTGATATTCACCTTGTTGGTCATCGGTCTCCACGAGTTGATGTTCACCATTTTGGCTGCATCGCTGGCTGCCTTGTGAGAAGGCATGTTCTCTCTCATCGGTACGGTGAATACCAATGGCGTGGTTTCCGAATTTGGGTCGTTCAGGTTGAGTGGATAGTTTTCGTTCACGGTAATCTGGGTGTTGCCCTTTCTGTCCAAGGCATAGAGGTAGTCACCGTTGCCGGCACCATATACATCGCCGTCAATCTTTCCGCCATATATATTAATATGTGTACCTGTACCTTTATTATCCGTGAAGTTACCATTCTTCTCAACTACGTTTACATAGCCCGATACGTCGTTACCGCCGTACACATTGCCATGGATGAAGATGTCCTTGTTGCTGAAAGTGCTTTCGGATGATGCGGCAGAAGGATTTTGGGTTCCGATATTTACCGTGGTACTCTTTTCCACATCACCCATCATACCGCCGCCGAAGATGTCACGGCAGTCCATCGCATAGATATCCACATGGGTAGCCTTGACGGAGTTGTAGAATCCGCCACCGAAGAGTCGGCGGCAGAAGGCACCACCATCTCCTGTTACGTAGGTTTCACCTTCTACCTTACCAGAGTAGCCGCCACCCACGAAGTCCATCACGGAATATCCGCTCCAGAAGTGTTTGTATTCTTCGCCTTTCTTCAAATCGATGGATGGGTCAATCTTGCTTCCTCTTCCAGTCATGGCGATGTTCACATGGGTGTCTCCCTTGATGATGGTATGTTCTCCATAGCCGCCACCGAATACGCAGAAGTGAGGGGATCCCACCTTATTATATATCTCCTTCCATACCATGGTTTTGAAGAATTCCACATTCACTCCATAAACCACCTGGGTATTATCATGCAGCAATCCCTTTTCCATGGTGAGATGGGCATCTTTGCCTACCACGCATGCTATGTTTCCACCGGCATAGATGTTGTGGTTGATCTTGAACTTCAATGCCTGGTGGTTGTACTGTGGAGAGTAGGTGATACCGGTTTTCTCATCGATGAATGCCGGTTCCCAGGAACGGGTATCTGCCAGCCAGTAGGAGGTGAGCATTGCCTGGCCGCCCTTGATATATACATTGGTGTTACCCTTTACGTCTGCCGAGGTGATAACTACTTTTTCCTCTTTATCTACGCTGAGGGTATCGCAGCTGCCCAAACCTCCACCGTAGATGCCATGACCTATTCTTCCATCGTAGATGGTGACGAAGGTGTTACCATATACCGTTCCGTTCTGGCAACCACCATAGATTTTTTCCATCAGCAATGGCAGCATGGTTTTGTTGATGTCGGCAGCAGGATGCGCCATGTTCTTATCTAAAGAAGGATCTTCGTAACCGCCAGTTTCCGTCCTGTATGGATAGGTGATGATTGGTCGGTCTATCAGCAAACTGGTATTGCCATAGATGGCACCCAAGTGTGTGACGTCGCCGCATTGGGTGGCAAGACGGCCCTTGCCTCCGGCGAACACCTGCGAATAGATGCCGGCACCTCGGATGTTGACAAGGGTAGAGCCTAAGACGTTTGCCACATCGCCTCCACCATATACGCTTCCGATAATCAGGGTACGGTCTATCTCGATATCGGTATTTTTCAAATGCAGCTTTCTACCATAGATATGTACCTCTGTCTTCTGCACGTTTGCCATATCAGGGAAGTCGATGTATTTTCCATCGTTGTTCTTGACCGACTCCACTCCGGCACCGCCGCCATATACGTTCTGTCCGACGAAGCCCGACTTGATGAATATCTTGGAGTTGCCACCTACCTTTCCGAAGTCATAGTCTTTGCCCGTGGTATATTCTCCGAAAGGCACAGCACCGAGACCTGCACCATAGATGTTTTCGCAGAAAAGCTGGCAGTCGGTTTCTACGTAGGTATTGCCTGTTACATATCCCGAGAAGCCACCACCATGGATGGTCTGGAAAGAGAAGCCTGGTACACCGAGCGTCCACGCCAGACGGCTTACGCGATAGCGACGGAAGGTTGCCGGGTCGTTGTCCGTACCATCGTTATTGCCGCCATCCACACTGCCATAATATTTTTTCTTTTCTTCCTTGGAAACTTTCTTGAATTCCTCATAGAGGCTTTTCTCGAAATCGGTGTATGTTTTGAGGTCTTCTTTCTGATTAAGATAGCGGTATTTCGCCCCATCGACGGCGATGATACCGTCGTCATTTATATGGCTACCCGGCTGTACATACACCTCCGCCTTAGCCACCTTGGTGTTGGCACCATATCCGGCACCGAAAACAGAGAACTGAGGGTCGGCAACATTCTTGGCGCTGATATACCAGCAGAGACCCGGCAGGGTGGTAACGTCGAACATACTGAGCAGTTTGCCATTCTTGTCTGTGATATTATCAAGAGGGGAGTGGTTGATAACCACGATTGCCTCTCCGGTTCCAGCTGCCGAGGTACCCACGATGCAGGCACGGTTGCCGCCACCATAGATATTGTTGTTCTTCTTGAAACTTCCAGAGAGAATTTTATCATTGGTAAAACGGAAGAATTCCTGGGTATCCTTATCCGTCAGAATTCTATTGATGGCAGCCTTCGCCTTTCCTTCTGGAAGTTCTTTGATGTTTTTTGCCTTCAGGATATCTTCTGTTATCTGCTTGAATTCTGTAATAGAGTTACATATCTTCTGACTATTTCCTTGTGCTGCCAGCCAGGTGGTGATATTGCCGTTGATATCGGCATTCTGGTTCCAAATCCAGGTACCGCCATCCATCTGTACCTTGGTATTGCCCAGGATGTTGGCATAGGTAGCCTTGTTGTTTGTGTCCTTTTCTCCGAGTACTTCCTGGATATCCTGGTTTTCTTCAGAAATTGCTATATCACCATAGCCGCCACCGAAGACGTCACGACCCAGCATACCGCCCTCGATATGAACCAGGGTATTGCCAGCTACAGTACCATAGGCACAACCGCCATAGATGTTGTACCAAACGTATGGCACGGTATTGCCGTAATAATCGAGTGCAATGGAATTGATGGATGTAGCCGCTGTATTGGCAACGTGAACGATGGTGTTGCCGTTGATGCGACCCACCTGTTCATAATGTTCAGCCGCTTCTCTGCGAAGACCCTTGCCGCCGCCGAAAACGGAACCGAAGATGTCGCCGCCGATGATATTCACCAGGGTACGATAGTTATCTACTATGTATGATGGATTGATTTCATCATCATAGATGATATCGCCTGTGTCTTTTTTGATGTTGGAATGGCTTATTGGCTTTATGCTATAATCCTGCTTATAATCTTCCGGACCTACATTCGCCATATCTCCACCGCCATAAACCTTACCATAGATTTTGGCATCGTCAGAAATCTCAACTATGGTCTTGCCGATGACACGAGCCACGTTAACGAAGTGGGTGCCATTAGAAGTCTTTGGCGCAACTCCTGCACCGCCGCCGAATACATCGCCATAGATATTTCCGCCTCGTACATAAACTTCTGTATGTGAACTTTTAGAGCCATTACCAACTTGTCCCGTTGTATTTTCTACAGCCTTGTAAGGGTCGCCGAATCCTCCTCCATATACACGATGCAGGAAGGTGTTGCCATCTACGGTTACCTTGGTACTTTGAGACACGGTTCCTGCATATCCGCCACCTAGAACACCCAGGATGGTGAAGTTAGGTATACCCTTGGAGTTGTCGAAGACAGGGATGGTTGTCTTTGAGGCGTTTCTGCGCTTGTGGGGACGAGCCATCTGCTCGGTATCGTCATCCACCTCAGCATCATAGTTGCCATATTCTCCTTCCACATTTACCATTACATCGGTATTTTCTACGGTGGTGTATTCACCATATCCTCCACCGAATACAGAGAAGTGAGGGTAGTTGTTGTCGTTATACGAATCCTTCCATTCTTTTGTGTTCAGAAGATCGAATGGAGTCATACCTTTCAGTACCTCTACTACGGCTGTGCCTTCAACATTGCAGGCAAGATTACCACCACCATAAATGTTATGAGGGTTCAGAAAATGCTCCTTGTTCCTGTCTTCCACATCGCTGGCAAAGAATAATAAACGGTTCGGTTCAGTTCCTGTTCCCTTTGGATCCCATTTTAAGAAGTTTTTATTTGTAGCATCCCATATCTTATTCCAAATGACATTGATGGAGAAGCTGTCCTTTGGCTTTCCGTCGTCGCCTTCTTCCTGTCCGCCCATATCCTGTGCCAGGTTTACGTAGGTATTTTGTGAAATATCGGCAGAAGTGAATTGATCCTTATCGGTCAGTTCATTTCCCGATTCATCTTTGATGTTACCCATACCGCCGCCGAATACCTGTCCGGCGAAGTTGGCAGCAAAGATGTTAACATTGGTGCTGCCATCTACTTGTGCATAGTTGCCGCCGCCATAGATGTCGCCATAGATGGAAGGCGCCTGCTGGCTGCTGCCGGTGAAGGTGACGTTGGTATTACCGATTACCTTTCCCACCTCTTTAGGCTCTAGAGCAAAGCCATCTGTTGATACTGGGGTGGTTGCATTAGGAGTGGTAAGGCGTTTCTTTCTTCCTTTTCCGCCTGCAAAGACAGAACCGAGGATTTCGGCTTTATCGCCGATAATCACGTTGGTGGCATCATTACCTTTGTTTTCTACCACTGCCATATCGCCACCTCCATAGATGTTCTGATAGAAGGTGCCTCCATAGATGGTGACGTTGGATTTGCCGTAGATGCGAGCCATCTCCGAGAGGGTAGAGATATCATTGACTGTACCATACAATCTTGCATCTGCCACACCATATCCGCCTCCGAAGATAGGGCAATGGAAGGTTCCGCCATAGATATTGAGTGCTACGTTGCCGTAGGTCTGACCGAGGGCAGTATAGTCGCTGGCTTGTCCCTTTCCTTCCTTGGCTCCGTAAGGATTTTTTGAGTAATACCAGTAGGTGCCTCGTCCTCCCGCAAAGATACCGTTCTTGCAATAGAAGGTGCCGCCATTGATGGTAAGAGATACAGCGGCTGTTTCTCCCTCGCTTCCATATACATTACCACCCGTCTTACTTGGGATGGCGCTGGAAGAAGTCCACAGTCCCGGACTCATATATCCGCTACCTCCGGCATAGATGCCATCAATCTCCCCATCTTCTTCGTTAGAACCAAAGATACCATCTTTGATGATGATTTGGGTGTTGGTTTTGAGAGGATCTACATAGGTATAAGTATAATCTCCTGCGTTATAGCAACGGTAGGAAACCAAATTGCTCTTGGCAACTGAGTAAGGACCATAAAGCATCACGTCTTTAGTATCATTCCAGTAGGCGATGCTTTCATCCGGTGTATGGGTCCTGGCATCGTCTTTACCATAACCGATACCGTTCATACCACCTGCTCCTGCACCAAAGATACCGCAGAGGATTTTTTCCTTCTCGGTGTTGTTTTCAGGCAGGATCTTGAAGGTTCCGCCATTGATGGTGATGGCGCTGTAGCCATAGAATGGGTTGTTGATTGTTATATTGCCAGCATGACCACGACCCATACTACCGCCATAAAGTTCGGTAACAACCACGCGGTCGTTATCCTTGAACTTATCTTTGTCCTTATATTCTGAACTGGCTGGGTCGAGCAGGATATTGGCTCTCCCCATAAAGGTATTCATAGGAACATTGTAGGTCTTGTTTCCGTATTTCAACGTGAATGGACGCTCGGCACCCAGGGTTCCGTTAACGATACGAGCCACCTTACCACTCTTGATGATGATATCCACATCGGCATACATGGCACCCTCGTGGTTTCCGGCAAGAATGATACCGGCATCGTAATCGCTCTTTAGTTTTTGATTATCATTGTATTTGTCATTCCATTCTCTGTCAATATCCATCGTGATGGTACACTTGATTGGCAGGTTAGGCGTTCCCATCACACCATTCAGCTGATTACCAATGGTGTCTTGGGCGATAGTCTGTCGACCACCCACACAGATGGCAGAATAGAAGCCCGACTTGATGGTGATGCTGAAACCCTCCTTGCCATGCGGCATGGATGTTTCGAAGGCTTCAATGTTTTTCTTGTTGTTCAGCGGATAGAAACGACCATCGTTGCTGAAACCGCCGAATATCTGCATAGGGGTTGTTACGGCACCATCAATGGTACCATAATTGATGGCGTTATCTTTGAAACCTTCCATCTTGATGCCTTTACCCATCTCCAGGTTATTGTATTGGCAGAAGATGTTCTTATAAGATGAAGTTCCCTCGCTGGTATTTTTAAAGGTGATATTCTCAAAGCGGGTATCTCCCCAAAGAGGAAGACCCTTGTCGAGACTGGTAATCTCGATGGAACCGCCACCTTTATAATCGCCATATTCGCCGGTAATGGTCACGTTGCGGAAGAGTGGAGAATTCTTTTGGGCATTATCCCATTTTTCTTTGGTAAGAATATTACCTCCTGTATTATTGTTGGTAATATTGAAACCATTTATCGTATTATTGGTAACTTCTTTGCTACTTTCACCCATCAATACGATGATGTTCTCGTCCCATGAACCTGCTTTCGAAAGCTTGCTGTAAGCTCCCTTCCAGGTCTTCATTGGCTCTTCTTTCGTGTAGCCGGAATTGCTGTCTTTACCATTTGTTGGGCTTAGATAAACCACGGTTGTGGCACTTACATGGGTATCGAGAAAAGTCTTTCCGCCCGAAGTAACGAGAATATGGCAGCTGTATTTATCGTTATATGATGCAGTAGATGGACGTTTAAAGCTGGAGGATGTTTCTGATGATAGCTCGGTGTCGCCATTATACCACTGGTATTTGATGTCCAATCCCAAATCTTTATTGCTGTATTTCTCCTCTGTATCATTGGTTACAGTCACGGTATAGGTATTGCCGCTGGTAGCAAGAGATGCATTTACGTGAATCGCCTTCACCAGCACGGCATTGGTGCGTGCACCACCTCCGATGGCATATACATTCTGGTCGTAATCCTGACGAGGCAAGGTGAATGGATTGCTGGCTTCTGTATTCACTTTCTTCCATTCACCTTTTTCATCAGTTGCATACCAGTCGTAGTTCTCTGCTGATACTTCTCCTGCATCAGTCATTACGGTCAGCTCGTCTGTTGCTGCACGCTTGAAAGTCAGATGGACGGAACTGAAAGAAAACTGTGATTGAGTAGAAGAATACGTCCAGGTTTTCTTTTCCAGTTGATAGGTATTGATGAAGTTATTGTTGATATCCGTAAAATCCTTGCCAAATTCGGCTATTTCCTTGATTTTACCATCTGAGTAGGTGTTTGTTCCTACTTCAGAAGTGTAGAACCAGGTATCGATGGTAGCACCATATTGGGTCTGGTATGTTTTCTGATAGGTTGGACCATAAAAAGCTACAACGCTACCTGTGCTGCCTGCCTTATTGGTAACCATATTCTTACCATGTACATAGATGTTGGTAGGCATGATGTTCTTCTTGCTATTACCCCAACGAGTTGCACAACCGATGGCACCGGCAACCGTTACACTTCCCGGTTTCTTAAGCGTGGCATTCTTATGTATATTGATTTCCGTATCAGAAGAAAGATTGAAGATTCTATAATTAGCATTGTTCAGATAACCGATGATACCGCCAATTCTGCAGACATAGGCTGTGTATTTTTCTTCGTGGTCGGTTATTTTTGATTTTCGGATGATGATGTTGCTCACTTCTGCATAATCAACCAGGTCGCTGGCTACGATACCGATTTTTACCGTACCCGTTCCGGTAGGAAGTTTATCCTTTTGGGTTTCCAGACTTGCTTTCTCGATAATCAGGTTGGTGACTGTGGCATAGTGATTCTCGTCTTTTCCCTTCAATCTTGAGAAAAGGCCCCATGATGCCTCTTTAGTACCATTGGTGGTCCAGTATATCTTCATGTTGCTGATGGTCTTTCCGTCGCCATCAAATGTGCCTCCAAAGAAACCGGCATTGGTGTCGTCCAAGGTTCCGATAGGCATCCAGATACCTTTGTTCAGGTTGATATTATCTGATAACTGGAAGTATTTGCCGGAATACATAGTTTGGGATTTTCCGTTGGTCACATCATGTGCCAGCTTCGCCAGTTCCAGGTCGCTGCTGATGATGTAAGGGTCTTCTTTTGAACCCTTTCCTTTAAAATCTTCTTCGGAATAGAATTTCACTTTGGTATTGTTCTCGCCGTTGTATTCCTTGCCGTAAACCTTCGGCTCCACATCGTCGAGGCTTACTGTTTGTGTGGTATTATCTGCATCGGTATACGATACTTCTATCTTAAGGGTTTCCTGACTCAGATTCAGGGTCAATATCCTGCCGTCTGCTGATACCGTTTTACCATCAGCATCAGTCACTTCCTTCTCATTTTCCTTTTCATCTGCCTTAACCTTTACCGTCCAGGTACACGTTGCGCCCTCCGGAATCTTATCATGAGGTATGGTAAACGAGATGGTTCCTTTCTTGAAATTGCAAGTTTCCTGAATATCTTCCTTGCTGAGGCTCTGTGCCCATACTGCCTGGATGCTCATCAGCCAGAAGGCGAGGAGCATCATCAGGTTTCTGCGTATGATATTTGTAGAATGTATGATCATTTTTTCTGTAATATTTTCTTGTCCGTTAATCTATCAGCAGATATCCCGTGTAGGCATCCTGGTCGCTCATCACGTAGAGATAACGTGGTTGGATAAGGATGCGGATGGTATTGATGGTGGCGGTAGAGCCAGTATTGATATTGCTGAAATTATCCTTGTTCAGGAGAATGGAGGATGTCACATTCTCTCGGGTGATAGGGTTTTTGCCATCTTGCGTCGTCATCTTCACATCGTAAGTTACGTTGATGGATGGCTGGAAGGTGGCAAGGGGGATGGTGTAGAAGATGTCGCCCCATGGCTGATATTCCGTAGATGAGATTTCCAGAGACGGAGATGATTGATTTTCTGAAGATGATTGGTTTTCAGAAGATGATGTATTTTGATAAGGGATGCTGACGGGAGCATCCTTCGTATAGGTTCTTGTGGCGATGTCCTTCCATATTATCTTGCCGGCTGTCCATTTCTTTGTGTTGGTATTGTAGGTGAACGCTCGGGTGATGGTGCCGCTGATAGGAATCTCGCCCGTGATATTCACGCTTTTAATATGAAACTGACGGATGGCTCCCATCGTAGGGTCGAGTTTAAAGAGAAGTTTATAGCCAAGCAAAGTTTGGTCAAACTTAAACTTCACGGTATGTTCAAACGGAAGTTTTTCATCCTGATCCGATTTCACTGTTCTATGCTCAGGAAGGGCACAGATGATAGGCGCATTTTTAGCATCGATGAGGAAAGGGGAATTGGATGAAGAGGTTGATGGGGCGTAAGGAACGGAGAGGGTATAGGTGTCGGTATTGCTATCGGCATCGGTGCTGATAGCAATGCTGCTTCCTGTTCCCTCCTGATAAGGCATGTAGGCGAAGAAATCGAAATGGCGGGCATCCGTGAAGTCTTCCCATTTCTTCGGATCGCTATATCCCCAGGCATTCTGACTGCTGTCGTAGCTTACCAGCAGGTTATTGAAGATAGAATTTCCGGCATTTCCCAGCTGTTTGATGGCATAGTAATATCCCCATACGCCCATCTGCCCGGGATGTAGGGTAGGGTCGTATTTCTCGTACTCGTTGGCACGGGTTTCTGCATTCTGGCTTTTTGCCTTCTGGTTTTCTACTTTCTGGGTTTCTACGGTGAAGGTGATTTCATCGTAATGGTCAGAATGCTGTACGGGCATATTGCTGCTGTCGCAGGCGCTGAGGCTTGCGAGAATGGCAAACTGGCTGAGAATATATTTCAGTTTCTTCATATATTTCTATTTCTTCGTTTTGTTGAGGAATTAGTAGAAGCCTGCTTTGCTGAGGCTGCTTTGCTGTGGCTGGCTTGCTGAGGCTGCCTTGCTGTGACCTGCTTTGCTGAGGCTGTTTTAGGCGCAGTTACCAGCGGCTTTTACCAGTCGCCGGTACCAGTGCCGTTGTTGTTGATATTGGAATTTTTGTTCCATTGCTCCACCTCTACTTCGGCGAAGGTGATGCTGGAAGTGGTTTCCGAAACCTTAAAGATGTAGGTATATTGAAAGCCTGCCTTCCATTGCATGTATTCGCTGCCGACTGTGGCGGAGACTTGATTTCCTTCTATTTTGGCGGAGAGGATATAATTGCCTTGTTGGTAATGGGCGATATCCATGGGTGGCATGAAATACCATTTCTGGCGAATCTCGGTTTGATGGTTCTTGTCGGTATCTTCCTCGTAAGGGATGGTGAGTTCGATAATGCCAGATTGGGTTGTTTTCCAGGTTTTGGAAACATCAGTGCTGGTTTCTGAAAGGGGATAGGTGGCAATGATATTTCCTGCAACAGGGGTTTTAGCTTCTGCTGAACCTGACCATTGGAAATTGCCATTGCCAGTTGGTTTCCATCGTTCATCCCGGAAGGAGATTTCTGTGATGGAAGCAATCTGTTTATCGTTGTATTTGAATTTGAATCTTACCTTGGCGATAAGAGGTACGAAAGTAAGTTTCACCTGATCTCCGATTTTCGGGGTACAGAGATTCGAGATATAAGGGGTGGAGGTAAGGGTGGCGTTGGAGTTGAATTCGTAAGGGATGGTGATGGAATGCGAATTGGCATTCGTGTTCTCGCTGGCGGTTACGCCGGGGGCATTAGCAGGAGCATAAGCCCAGAAGTGATATTGAAGGGCGGAATAATCCCAGTATTTGATGGTTTGGTAGAGATTGAGTGTAGCGTTATATATCCCGATATACTCCCAGTCTTTGGATGGAGTATTCCAATCAACCAGATACCCATCCATCACGTTTTGGATAGAAGAGTTGGTGCTTCCATTTTCATTTTTGGTCTTGTATCCCCAAACTTTAAAGGAAGAAAAAAGACTTTCCAGTCCCGTTTCACCATCTTCTGCACGAGAATTAGCATCCTGCCACGATCCGCTATTTCCGCCAAAAGAAATCCCCACTTGCTGAGGCTCTGGTATAAACGGGTCGTCCTGCCCCGAAGAGGAGCAGGACAACAGGCATAAAGCCATAAAGAATATGAATATAATGTGTTTAAACATTCATTGAATAAACTTACTTACTTATTGGTTTGGATTGTTTCACTTGTACCATCAGGCTTAAAAGTGGTTTCTGTTATTTGAGTACCATCTTCATTCTCTGTTACGATAGCATCAAAGACGATAGGCTTCAGACCTGCTATACCACCTGTACCACCTGTTGAACCATTTGTGTTCTCTGTAATCTTGAAAATATAGTTATAGATGTAATTTGGCTGCCAGTTTGTGTATGTTTCTGGAACATTTACACTTGCTCCTGTTACGGTAATAGTTTCACCAGAACCATCTGTTGCAATGAGGGTATAGTCAGCCTTCATTGTAAGGCCGCCAGTAACAGTACATGTTGTAACAGCCTTCTCATTT
>ENA-UESD01001541-UESD01001541.1-human-gut-metagenome-genome-assembly--contig:-NODE-1541-length-18425-cov-5.794474_pt1 | contig 18425 bp, 13 predicted proteins | sample MGYA00242985_ERZ507986 | MGnify/ENA primary metagenome ERZ507986 (study PRJEB26167, sample SAMN06115408) | human gut metagenome | host: Homo sapiens | place: China:Guangxi | collected 2016-04-06... | reverse complement strand
GCCGCACAATCCCGCTTATCCGCCTGATACTCCCAGAACAAGCCGCTGGCGCTGCGGGCCAGCCGCCTTAAACGCAGGTCTTTTCCTCCGGGACAAAGATATACATTGCGCCCCTCATCATAGTGAAAGTCATCCCGCGTAAACTGTGCGGCTGTCCGCACGGCGGTTTTCTGCGGCCGCACAAAGAAGTTGATCCCCAGATCGCCCAGCACCCGGTGTGCCAACGGAAAATCATAGGCAGCATCTGCCGTTGCGATTTGGATAGGGACAACATTTGTATGAACATATTCCATTAAATCAAGATATGGGGCAGAATCGTTGACATCTCCCGGAGTCACGGTCTGCCCCACGATGATGCCATAGTCGCTGTCCACCGCCTGATGGGAGAGGTAATGCGGCCCCTCCGGCTTCCCCGGACGCTTCATGTGCCCGGCCTCCGGATCTGTGCGGCTGATCCGTTTATGGGTCCGCCGATTGTCCCGCTTGATCTGTGTTACGCGTTTTTTCCGTCGTTTGCCGATCTGCGCTGCCAACTGCTCCAGCCCCTCTTCCTCGTAGGCATCCAGTTTTTCCCAGTAGACACCGGCTTCCTCAATGACCTCCACCAACTCTGCCGACGTGCGGGAGGCATTGGCTCTGACGTGGGTCGAATCTGTACCGACCACCCGCCCGCTGACAAGGCCCTTCTCAACGCACTGGTGCACGACCTCCTCGAACAACCGCCGGAACACCTTGCGGAAAGACGGCTTCCGGCGGCGCAGCTGCGAGACGGTGCTGTGATCCGGTACCCGGTCAAAAAGGTCGAGCCCGAGATACCACCGCAGGGCAATATCCGTCTGGATGCGCTGTTCGATCTGCCGCTCTGACGGAATGCCGTACAGAAAGCCCACCAGCAGATATTTCACGATGACCACCGGATCAATGGGTGGACGTCCGAACCTTCGGCTATAAAGCCGCGCCGTTTCCTCGTACACGAAGGAAAGGTCCAACGCTGCCTCCAGCTTCCGCAGGAAGTGCTGCTGAGGCATTAAATCCTCGATCGTTACCATGTGCATCGCCAGCTGCATCCCATCACCTCAGACCTTTTTCTTCATTATAGCATACCGCTGATTGCTATTGCGATACTTTGTCAACACGTCCAATTTGTCCCAAGGTAGCCAGTCCCGGCTGCCGATCCCCGCCGTTCCTCCGTTCTGTTCACCCACCCACACATGAACCGAATGGAGGAAATACAAATGACGACCATCAATCTGAAGGACTTTTACGCTTGGTACACCCATGATGAATACATCGAAGTTTCCGACGAAGTGGCCGCCGAGCTGAAGGCGGACAAGCTGTATGAGGCAGCCCATCAGCGGCGCACGACCCGCAACAAGGCGCAGTATTCCCTCGACTGTGACGATGGGATCGAATACTCGGCCTGCCTGCACGAGCCGACGCCGCAGGAGCTTCTGGATCGTATGGAACTGTTCGTCCACCTGTGGAACGCCCTCAACTCTCTGCCGGAGGTGCAGGGCGTCCGGGTAGAGGCGCATCTGATCCTCGGCAAGAGCTATCGCCAAATCGCCCGGGAGCAGGGCGTGGACAAGAGCGCCGTTCGCCATTCCGTCAAAAGCGGCAAGGCGGCCATGAGAAAATATTTGAAAAAATTTCTCTAAGGGTATCTCCATTTGCACGATTTTTGTCCTTGGTATATGAGAGGTAGTTTTCACTTCTCCGCAGCAAAGTAGTTGATGCTCCGTCACGGATCGTCGCTGTCCGCTGTGAGGGAGCGCCGCATTGAATATGAGCTGTCTTATGACAGGCCAACAGGAGCGGGTGCGGCGCTCCCGCCTTTCAAAAACACCTTGGGACATTTCGTCCCAAGGTCATAAGCCGTAGGCCAGCGTTTTTATGAGGCGCTGGCCTTTCCCTGTTGCCGAGAATTGAAAAGGAGGTCCTTATGCAGCAGAGAAAACAACATACCGCATTTGCTGTGGATGGCTACGCCATCACCGCCAGCTTTGCAGACTGCAAAAATGCGGCAGCGCTCCATCATGTAAAGCAGATTTTACTATCTTCCTTTGCCAACAATACGGCAAAAAATAGCTCCGGCGACATCCTTGCAATCCCTCCCGAACAGAGGGATAATAATAGTGGGGGTAGTCCCTATGTACCTTGAAAACTTCATATTCCCCGCGTATTGATTGCGTTTTTTCATTGACCCATCGACAAATGAAAGGACGGATCAATATGATGGAAACCAGACTGATGACAGGTAATCGGGTTGATTGCCTATACCGCGTGTCCACCGACAAGCAGGTGGACTACAACGACAAAAGCCAAGCCGACATTCCCATGCAGCGCAGAGAGTGCCATCGCTTCTGTGAAAAAATGGGCTGGACGATTGTTCACGAGGAACAGGAGGACGGCGTGTCCGGGCATAAGGTTAGAGCTGAAAACCGGGACAAGCTGCAAATCATCAAGGAGCGCGCCAAGCAGGGGAAATTCGATATTCTGCTCGTGTTCATGTTTGACCGCATCGGGCGTATCGCTGACGAAACGCCTTTTGTGGTGGAATGGTTTGTTAAGAACGGCATCCGGGTCTGGAGTACGCAGGAGGGTGAGCAGCGTTTTGATAATCACACGGACAAGCTCACCAACTACATCCGCTTCTGGCAGGCTGACGGCGAAAGCGAAAAGACTTCAATTCGCACAAAAACCGCTCTCGGCCAGCTTGTCGAGGACGGCGGTTTCAAGGGCGGTCTTGCTCCTTATGGGTATGACCTTGTAAAGAGTGGCCGCTTCAATAAACGCAAGCACGAAGTTTTTGAGCTGGCTGTCAACGAGGCCGAGGCCGCTGTGGTACGGATCATCTTTGACAAATATGTGCATGAGGGTTTCGGTGCTCAACGGATCGCCACCTACTTAAATAACCTCGGCTATCGGGCGAGAACGGGTAAAATGTGGCATCACGCCAGCATCCGCGGTATCATTTGCAATCTGACATATACTGGGGTACTTCGCAGCGGCAAAAGCCGTTCCCAAACGCTGCCCCACTTGCAGATTATAGAACAGGAGCTGTTCGAGGCTGCACAGCACATTCGTACCTCCCGTGCCAACTCCGCCGAACAGGAACGGCGTGTACCGCTGAATACCCGTGGCCAGTCCTTGCTGGCCGGGAATGTCTTTTGCGGGCATTGTGGCTCCCGGCTGGCGCTCACCACCAACGGCAAGGCTTATCCGTGCAAGGAAGATGCTCACCGCATTGTAAAGCGTGTGCGGTATATCTGCTACGGCAAGACCCGCAAACAAACCGAGTGTGACGGGCAGACTGGCTACACAGCGCATATTCTTGACGGTATCATTGACAAGGTGGTGCGGCAGATCTTTGAACGGATGAAAGCGATCCCCAAAAGTGAAATCGTCAATATCCGTTATCGTGAAAAGATGGAAGAACGGAAGGCACTTCTCAAAAGTGCAAAATCAGACTACGCCAAGGCCGCCGCCGAGCTTGATACGCTCCGGGCAGAGGTCATTAAATCTCTCCGGGGCGAAAGTGCTTTTTCGCAGGATTTGCTTGGTTCTTTGATTTCTGACTGTGAGACAAAATGTCTCGAAGTTCAGCACACTATGGAGGCGGCGCAGGCGGCCTACGACGAGGGACAGGCCATGCTGGACGCCTTAAACGCTCAGTATGACGATATTATTTCATGGGCGGATATGTACGACAGCGCCAGCACGGAGTCAAAGAAAATGATTGTGAGCTGCCTGATCCGGCGTGTGGAGGTGTATCGGGACTATCGGCTGCATATCGACTTCAACATTGACTTTGAGCAGTTCAGCGCTGGACTGGACATTTCGGCAATCGCCGCATAAAAAAAGCCCGCTTCAAAAGGGAAGCGGACATAAAACAAAAAACTTGCTTTTTTCAAAGCAAGCATTTATTAAGAATACTCAGCGCACCCGATTGGTGGAGATAAGCGGGATCGAACCGCTGACCTCTTGACTGCCAGTCAAGCGCTCTCCCAGCTGAGCTATACCCCCATGTAAGGGGTGCGCTGAGTAATTTCTTATTCAATTAGTGCGGGGGTTGTTTACCGCTTCAACCGGGCTCCCAGCTGAGCTATACCCCCATGCCGTTTTGTTTTTACCGTTCCGTTCGGCTCGGAACAAGTGATAATATAGCACAGAGAGTAGAACCTGTCAACACTTTTTTGAAGAAATCTTTGCTTTTTTGAAAGGTTCTCCTTTCACTAGAGCATTTCCCCCGATTTGAGAGGCTTTCTCCTTGGTCTCCGGATGCCGCCAAAGCCTCTTTCTCCCGTCAGATGCCAAGGGGGTGTGACCGCATGGATCAGGAGCGCGGTCAAAGCGGTACCCCCCTCTAATTTTGCTTAGCGCGTCAAAGCCGCAAAAAAGCAGGGCCCTTCCGCGCTCAAAAAAGGCCCTGCTTTTCTTTTTACCCTCTCGCAAACACTGTGTAGCGTCCGCTCGGCGCGTCGAAGAAGTTTTCGCCTGCGACGGATTTGACGTGCAGGCCGTCGCTGCCGCGCAGCAGCGTGAACGCGCCGTAGCGCACCGTGCCCGCATTCTCGTTCAAGTGATAGCCAAAGACCATGCCCTCGCCGTTCGTGCCGAGGTAGTTGAGCTGGCCGGTGTACTCAAAGAAAATCCCGACCTCGCTGTTGATGTCCTGCACCGTGAGGCCGCCGCCATCGGTCAGCGTCAGGATATAATCGCTGTCATAGCTGCCCTGCTCGGCGGTGTCGTGCGTCACGGTCGCCGTCCACTCGCCGAGAAATTCCGACGGGATCGTGTAGTCCGCGTCGCTGACCGCGCCGGAGAGGTCGTGTTTCTCCCCTGATGCGTCGACGGCGAACACCGTCTGATACGTGCCGTAGTCCTCCTCGACCTCGCCGGACTCGAACGAAACAATGCCCTTCACGCCGCCGAGCGGTCCGCCGTCGCAGAGGAAGCCCGCCGTCAGGCCCTCGAGCAGGTTCACGTACTCCACCGTGCCCTCGCTCGTCAGCAGGAAGATGTACGGGAAGTACCCCTGCCCCACCGAGCCGACGAACACATCCGTGTAGTCGGAATACAGGCCTTCCACGGGGTAGATGGTCTCGTAGTCAAAGCGGAAATTCTCCGCGTACCACGCGGAGTCCGCCGTCTTTTCAAAGCTGACGGTCAAATCGCCGCCCGAGAGCGCTGCCTTGACAAAGCTGTCCTGCGCCGTCTTCTCGACCGTCTCGCGCGCAGAGAGGTCGAGCGCAAGGTCAGCGTCGTAGCTCTCCGCCCCGGCGAACGAGCCGACGGGCACGATCATATGCAGCGCGCCGCCGTCGAGATAGAGCCGCATCTCCGCGTTGATATTCTCGTCCGAGAGCGTCCACGCGCGGCGCTCGGCATAGGATGCAATGAAGTCCGCGCCGCCCATGCTGCCGCTGAGCGCATCTCGGTACGTCTCATCAAAGTAGTTTGCCGCGGTGCGGCGCGCCGCCGTGATGAAGTCCTGCGTTGAAAGCTCGCAGCGCGCCAGCAGGTCCTCGCTCATGAGGCGTTTGCCGCCGAAAAAGTCGTAGCTGTACGTCTCCGTCATGCTCGTGTCGCCGTCCATCTCCGCGCGCACCACAAGGCAGAGCAGGCTGTCGTTCCAGTAGCTCGTCCACGTGACGGAAAGGCATGTGAGCGAAACGCGGGAGGCCATCATGTTCTTCTGCTCCTGCACGAGCGCGCCGAATTGATCGGCGATCTCGTCGTTCAGCGCGGCGGCGACCGCCGTTTCCGACACGATTCTTGGCACATGGTAGCTGTATGCGAGCGTGTTGTTCTCGGCGTCCGTGTACTCGCCCTCCTCGCTGTAAAGCTCGGAAATAAGCGAATCGTCGTAGCCGGACGAGGTGTCGTCCGGCTCCTTTTCGCCGCAGGCGGCAAGGTTCAGCAGCAAAAGCGCCGCAAGCAGCGCGGAAAACAGTTTTTTCATAGGGTCCCTCTCTCAAATTCAGTGTCTGTCTTTTCTGTCATTATAGCGGATTTTTGCAAAAGCGCAACGGCTTTTCGCGCGCGGCAGCGCGCGCCGATTGACAGAATTCCGACAAGGTTATAGAATATGTGTACTTTCAAACCTCAGGAGTTTTTATGTACGATTATACACAAGCCAAAATGAACGACGACGCCATCCGCGCCATCAGCTCCATCGGCCTCGCCCATCTGGGCGACGCGGTGTATGAGCTGCTTGTGCGCACATATCTGTGCGTGCACGGCAAGGCGACGGGCAAGGGCCTTCACCGTGCGACGGTCGAGCTCGTCTGCGCGCCGCAGCAGGCGCGCTTTGCCGAAAAGCTCTTACCCCTTTTGACGGAGGAAGAGGCCTCTGTGTTCCGCCGCGGGCGCAACGCGAATGTCCATTCCATCCCCCACCACGCCGACCGCGCGGACTATCAGAAGGCCACGGGCCTCGAGGCGCTGTTCGGCTGGCTGTATCTGCGCGACGATCACGCGCGCATCAATGAGCTTTTCAACCGGATGATGGAGGACGACAATGCCACTTGACGCGATCTGCCTGCGGGCAGTTTTACACGAGCTGAGGCCTCAGCTCATCGGCGCGCGCATCGACAAGGTGCAGCAGCCCGCGCGCGACCAAATCGTTCTGCTGCTGCGCGGCAATCTGCGCCTGCTGCTCAACGCGGGCGCAAACCAACCGCGCATCCAGCTCACGAACATTCTGCGCGACAACCCTGCCCAGCCGCCGATGTTCTGCATGCTGCTGCGCAAGCACTTAGTCGGCGCGCGCGTGCTGTCCATCGAGCAGCCGGATCTTGAGCGCATGGTGATCCTGACGCTCCAGTGCACGGACGAATTCGGAGAGATCAGCCAAAAGCAGCTCGTGCTCGAGTGCATGGGGCGGCGGTCGAACCTCGTCCTGCTCGACGCGCAGGGGCGTATCGTCGAATGTCTGCGCCGCGTGGACGCGGACCTTTCCGCCACGCGCCAGCTGCTGCCCGGCCTTTTTTACCATCTGCCGACGCCGCTCGACAAGCTGTCGCTTTTATCGCAGGAGGAGGACTCCCTCGCCCTCGCGCAGCGCGGCGGCGACGCGGAGCAGGCTGTCGACAAGTGGGTGCTCGACCATTACACCGGCATTTCGCCGCTGATCGCGCGCGAATTCGCCTTCCGCGCGGGACACGAGACCGACGTGCGCTTCGGCGCGCTGAACGATACACAGCGCGGGGCGCTGGTGCAGGAATTTTCCGATACAGCCAACGCTGTAAAGGAAGATAACTATATGCCCGTCATCCTCTACCGCGACAGCAAGCCCGTGGATTTCACCTACCGTCCCATCGCGCAGTACGGCGCGGAAACGCAGGTCGAGACGCGTGAGAGCTTCTCGCAAATGCTCGACGAGTTCTACGACGCGCGTGAGCGGCAGGAGCTCTCCGCTCGCCGCGGCCGCGAGCTGACGCACGCGGTCACGGTCGCGCGCGACCGCATGGCGCGCAAGGCCGAGAACTTAAAGCACGACTACGCCGCGACGCAGAAGCGCGACGAATTCCGCCTGCGCGGCGACCTCATCACCGCAAACCTGTACCGCATGAAGAGCGGAGAAAAAGTCTTGCATGCGGAAAACTACTATGAGGACGGCTGCCCGACCATCGACATCCCGCTCGACCCGCTGCTCTCCCCCCAGCAGAACGCCGCGAAAAACTACAAGCAGTACAACAAACTCAAGACCGCCGAATTCCACCTGCGCGAGCAGATCGAAAAGGCGGAAAACGAACGCGCGTACTTGGAAAGCGTCCTGCAGGAGCTTTCGCAGGCGGAGACTGAGCAGGAATTCAACGAGATCCGCCGCGAATTGCAGGAGACGAACTATATCCGAAAGTCGAGCGGCAAAAAGGAGCTCAAGCGCGCCTTCGCCCCGCGCACATTCAAAACCTCGAGTGGGCTTGAGGTCCTCGTCGGCCGCAGCAACGTGCAGAACGACCAGCTGACAAAAAAGGCCGACAAGCGCGACTACTGGTTCCACACCCAGCACATTCACGGCTCGCACGTCATCCTGCGCTGCGCGGGACTCACGCCGAGCGACGATGATCTGCGCGAGGCCGCAATGCTCGCATCCTACTTCTCGCAGGCGAAGGAGAGCAGCAGCGTCCCGGTCGACTACTGCCCCGTGAAGTTCGTCAAAAAGCCCGCGGGCGCACGCCCCGGCATGGTGACCTACGACAATTACCGCACACTCTACGTCACGCCCGAGGAAGGGCTTGTCAAAAAGCTCTTGATCAGGTAAACTATTAGAAAGCGATTCCCCTCTCCCCTGTTGAACGGCAAAAAGCAAGCTTGATTTTGGAAAGGAGAACCCCATGGATAAAAAGAGAAAAACCGTGCTCATCGCCGTCGCCGCGATGCTGCTCGTCGTGGCTATCTTTTTGCTGCCGCGCCGTGCGCAGCCGCTCGGCGAGCTGATCCCCGCGCCTGAGACCGCCCGCGTCGACGGACTCTTCTGCATTTCGACCATTGTTCCCACGCCGGACGGCTACGGCACGTTCGACACCGGCGACTGCCGGGTAGAGGGCTATCCGGACAGCGAGGCCGCCGCGGCTCTGCGCAGCGCCATGTCTGAAATTTCGGTGCAGCGCTATTATCGTTTGCCCACATCGCTGCTCTCCCGCTTCACCCAGAACGAGAACTATGTCACCGTCTGGTGGATCCCCGAAGACGGACAGAAGCACGACCTGTACCTCAACTGGGACGAGGGCTTCATCTACGACGACGCCAACCGCGCCGTCGCCTACAAGATCGACGGCGACGCGCAGCAGGCGTTCAGTCAGCTCTGCGCCGTCATCAGTGAGTACGGCACGTACACCCGATAAAATTCAGCAATAAAAAAACTCCGTATGAGAAATCTCATACGGAGTTTTTTTGCGTCCTTACAGCATTTTCTGCGGCATCTGCCACGCGTTGTGGTCGGTGTGCAGCAGGTGGTGCGACTTTTCGCCAAGCGGCGCGCCGAGGTAGTCCTTGTAGAGCGCCTTGACATCCGGATTCTCGTGCGAGAAGCGCAGAAGCTCACCCTGATCGAGCCGCCAGAGCACGTTGCCGCGATCCTCGGCAAGCTCGGTACCGTCGTGGATGGGCTGGCCGCCGCCGCCCGCGCAGCCGCCGGGACAGGCCATGACCTCGACAAAGTCATACGCTGCGTCGCCGCGCTTGACAGCCTCAATGAGCTTGCGGGCTTTCCCGAGCGAGCTCACGACCGCGACGCGCACGTCGCCCGCGCCGGGGATGTTGAACGTCGCCTCCTTCCACCCGTCCATGCCGCGCACGGCGGTGAACGCGTCAGGGTCAGGATTCTTGCCCGTAACAAGGAAGTACGCAGAGCGCAGCGCCGCGTCCATCACGCCGCCGGTCGTGCCGAAGACAACCGCCGCGCCGGTCGCGGAGCCGAGCGGGCTGTCGAACTCCTCCTCGGGCAGGTACTTGGGTTCAATGTGATTCGCGCGCATCATAATGTTCAGCTCGCGCGTCGTGATGCTCACGTCGACATCGGGGTCGCCCGCGTCGTTTTTCATCGTCGGCAGCGCGCATTCGCTCTTTTTCGACACGCACGGCATGATCGAGACGACGAAAAGGCGCTTGGGGTCGATACCGACCTTTTCGGCAAAGTAGCTCTTCGCCACCGCACCGAACATCTGCTGGGGCGACTTGGCCGTGGAGAGATTGTCCGTCAGTTCGGGGTACTGAGACTTCACAAAGCGAACCCAGCCCGGGCAGCAGGACGTGAACATCGGCCACTGATACTGATCCTTGTGGGTGAAGCGCTCGATAAACTCGCTGCCTTCCTCCATGATCGTGAGGTCGGCGGCAAAGTCAGTGTCGAACACATAGTTGAAGCCCAGCTCGCGCAGCGCCGCGACCATGCGCTTGGGCGTTGCGAACTCGCTGTCGAGCCCGAACTGCTCGGCCCATGCCGCGCGCACCGCGGGCGCGACCTGTGCCACGGTGACGATGTTCGGATCGTCGATCGCGTCGAAAACAAGACCCGTGTCGTCGCGCTCGCGCAGCGCCGCCGTCGGGCAGTGGGTGATGCACTGGCCGCAGTAGGTGCACTCGGTGTCCTGAATGCGGCGGTTGTACGATGCGTCCACGACCGTGCGCGAGCCCGTGCCGAGAAGGTCCCAGATCTTCACGCTCTGCACGTTTTCGCACACCTGGATGCAGCGCAAGCACTGCACGCACTTGTCGTTTTCGCGAATGAGCGGCGTGGAATAATCCACCGCCTCGTGACGCAGCTTTTTGGGGAAGTGCGTGCCGCGCATGTTGAAGTCGTTCGCCAGCTGCTGCAAGGTGCAGTTGCCGCTTCGCGTGCAGTTCGTGCACGATGTATCGTGGTGTGAAAGGATGAGGCGCAGGTTCATGCGGCGCGCCTCGCGCGCCTTGGCGCTGTTCGTGAAGACGACCATGCCGTCCGCCACCACATTGTCGCACGCGGGGACGAGGCGCTCCATGCCCTCGACCTCCACGCAGCAGATGCGGCACGCGCCGATCTCGTTGATGTCCTTTAAGTAGCACAGCGTCGGGATATTGATATTGACCGAGCGCGCGGCCTCCAAGATCGTGGTATTCTCGGGCACGGTGACGCTCTTGTGGTCGATGGTCAGTGTAACGTTTCTTACCATTTGCCTTTCCTCCCTCCGCGGAAGATGCCGTAGCCGAAGTGGTCGCAGCGCAGGCAGCGCGACGCCTCGGAGTACGCCTCTTCATCGGTGAGGCCGCACTCGATGCACTTGAAGTCGTGCTTGCGTTCGCCTGCCTCGCGCTCGGTGGTGTCGATACGGCCGTGGGGCGGCTTGTTGTTCAGCCGCGCCGTGGGGATCTCGACGCCGGGGTCGATCTCGTGGTGGAAGCCGAGGTATTCGTCGATATTCGCCGCGGCGACCTTGCCGGCCGCGATGGCGCGGATGACGGTCGCAGGGCCGGTGACGCAGTCGCCGCCGGCGAAGACGCCGTCCATATTGTCGATCTGGCCGCTGGCCTCGGCGACGAACGCGCCGCGCTTGATGGCGATCTTCGTCTGCTCAAAGCCATGGGTCTCCACGCCCTGACCGATGGCGACAACGACAACGTCCGCCGCGATGCGCTTTTCGCTGCGCTTGGCCTTTTCGGGCGCGGGGCGGCCCTTTTTATCCATCTCGCCGATGATCTGCGGCTGTGTCCACAGCGCGACGGCGTGACCGTTCGCATCGGTCTCGATGCGGACAGGTGCCTGAAGCGTCACGAGCTCCACGCCCTCGGCAACGGCGCCCTCCACTTCCTCGGGAAGGGCCGTCATGTCCTCCTGGCGGCGGCGGTAGACGCAGCTCACTTTGCGCGCGCCGAGACGAACCGCGCTGCGGCAGACATCCATCGCGACGTTGCCGCCGCCGATGACGACGATGTCCTTGTTGCGGAAGTCCGGCATGTGATCGTCGCCGATCTCGCGCAGCATCTCGACCGCGGAGATGACGCCCCCAGCGTCCTCGCCCTCGATGCCGGTCTTTTTATCCGTGTGCGCGCCGAGCGCGATGTAAAGCGCGTCGTTCTGCTGGCGCAGCTCGTCGAACGTCACATCGTCGCCGACATTGACGTTGACATGCACATCGATGCCAAGCGCCAGCATCGACGCGATCTCCGCGTCGAGCACTTCGCGCGGCAGGCGGTAGTTGGGGATGCCGTAGCGCAGCATGCCGCCGAGCTTCGCGCACTTTTCATACACGGTGACCTTGTGGCCCATCAAAGCTAAGTAATACGCCGCGGAAAGGCCGCTCGGGCCGCCGCCGATGACGGCGACCTTCTTGCCTGTGGGCTCGGCACAGTCGGGCTGCGGCACGTAGCCCGCGTTATCCACTGCGTAGCGCTTGAGGCCGCGGATGTTAACCGCGTCGTCGATCATGTTTCTTCGGCAGCGCGCCTCGCACGGATGCTCGCAGATGTACGCGCAGGCCGAGGGGAATGGGTTATCCTTGCGGATCAGGCGCACGGCGTCGGCGTAGCGGCCGTACTTGATGAGCACGAGGTAGCCCGGGATATCCACGCCCGCAGGGCACAGCGCCACACAGGGAACGGGCTCGCGCATGCCGCCAAGGCAGCGGTGGCGCAGAATATGCTCTTCGTAGTCGTCGCGGAAGCCCTGCACGCCGTCAAGCACCAGGCGCGCCGCATCGCGGCCAATGGCGCAGTCGGCGCTGTTGACGATCACGCGCGCCACGCGCTCGATGATCGAGATAGTCTCCATCGTGGCTTCGCCCTCGAGCACCTGCTCCATCAGCTCAGAAAGCTGGCCGAGGCCGATACGGCAGGGAACGCACTTGCCGCACGTCTGCGCATGGCAGAGGTCCAGAAAGCTCTTGGCCAGGTCCACCGGACACAGTCCCGGAGGGCTTGCGGCGATACGCCGCTCCACATCGCGGTACAGCCCGTCGATGACGGTCTGGGCATGGGAGGGCGTCATAATATCGAGTCTTGACACTGCTGTTTTCTCCTTTCACTGCTTGCCATCAGTGTAGTATCGGCCGGCAGGACAAATGCACGTATCCCGCCGCCTGATGTCAGCACCCATAAATAGATGTTATCAATAATAAACGTTAGTCATTCCATTTTCAATAGTCAATGCGGATTTTTTGTCATATTTTTCCATTTCACTCCATTTGGCTAACAAAGAAAAGCGAGGGCCGCAGCCCTCGCCTGTTCTTCCCTTTTATTTGCCGCAGATCTCGTCGAAGGTATCGGTGACGGCCTTCTCCGGCGCGGGCGTCGCGAGCGATACGATCACGATCGCAATGCACGCTGCAAGGAACGCGGGGAGCAGCTCGTAGATGGCCCACGCGCCGCCCATCGGCGCGATGAGGTACTTCCAGATGAAGACCACCGCGCCGCCAGTGATCATGCCCGCGAGCGCGCCCTGCTTGTTCGCGCGCTTCCAGAAGAGCGAGAAGAGCATCACGGGGCCGAACGCCGCGCCAAAGCCCGCCCACGCGAACGAAACGACACGGAACACGGAGCTGTTGGGGTCCCAGGCAAGCACCATGCCGATGATGGCGATGCAGATGACCGTGGCGCGCGCGGCCAGCATCGTCGTACGCTGGTTCATCTTGATACCGAACGAATGCTGCATGAGATCCTGTGACACGCTGGACGCCGCGGCCAAAAGCTGCGAGTCCGCGGTCGACATCGTTGCGGCCAGAATGCCGGAGAGGATGATGCCCGCCATGACAGCGAGCAGCACGCCGTGCTGGCTCATCAGGTCTGCCAATTTAATGATGATGGTCTCAGATTCCGCGCTCGTCGCCAGGAAGGGCACTTTGCCCGCGGCGGTCACGCTGTTGCCGATGATGCCGATGCACACGGCGATGAACATGGAGATCACAACCCAGATTGTCGCGATGCGGCGGGACTGGTTGAGCTCCTTTTCCTCGCGGATGGCCATAAAGCGCAGCAGGATGTGCGGCATGCCGAAGTAGCCAAGACCCCATGCGAGCGTGGAGACGATGCTCAGAGCGCTGTACGTCGAGGCCGTGCCGGTCGCGGCATCGTAGCCCTGCGTCATGTTAAGGTAGCCCGGCAGCGCACGGGCATTGTCGATGACCGTGTCCAGTCCGCCCGCCTGCTGCACGCCGAAGCATACGATGACGATGAGCGCAATGGTCATGAAGATGGACTGGATCAGGTCGGTGAACGAAACGGCCATAAAGCCGCCCATCACCGTGTACAGCACGATCACGATGCCGCCGACGATCATTGCCGTATGATACTCCACACCAAAAAGGCTATTGAAGAGCGTGCCGATGGCCTTGAAGCCGGACGCCGTGTACGGGATAAAGAAAATGAGGATCACGACCGCCGCGATGCAGGAGAGCAAATGCTTCTTATCTCCGAAGCGGCGGGCGAAAAAGTCGGGGATCGTGATGGCGCCGAGTTTGGCCGAATACCGGCGCAGGCGGCGCGCGACGATCAGCCAGTTGAGATACGTGCCGATGGCCAGACCGATGGCCGTCCACGTCACCTCCGGCAGTCCGCAGAGGTAGGCAAGGCCGGGCAGACCCATCAAAAGATAGCTGCTCATATCGCTCGCCTCGGCGCTCATGGCCGTGACGACGGGGCCCATCTTGCGCCCGCCGAGGTAGAAGTCGTCCGAGCTGCTGCCACTGCCCTTTTTGCCAAAATACACGCCGACGAACACCATCGCGACGAGATAGAGCACGATGGTCACTACAATAATGATCTGTGCGCTTGTCATGTGATTTTCTCCTTCAGCTTTCGTTAAAACGAGCACAATATAGCACAAAAGAAAGTAGACGTAAATACAGAACGCCGTACAGAATAATTCCTGTACGGCACTGCAAAATTCTGAATTTTTGATTGATTTTACTGCATTTTCTGCAAGACGATTTAGTAGACTGTTTTTGAAACGAATTTTATTTTTTGCGAAAGCCGTCTAAAAAGAGCGGCATCATCTCGCGCGCATACTGCACAAGCGAATATTCCCCGCCCGAAAGGCACCAGTCATACATCAGCCCGCGCTCGAACATCGCGTAGGCCTTGACGATCTCGCTCACGGTACGCGTGTCGGTCAGCTCCTCGCGCTCCTGCCCCTGAGAGACGATTTGGCGCAAAAGACGATAGTACGTGCGTTTGCGGTCGAGCAGGTGCTTTTCTCCCTTGGTCACGAGCTGGGAGGAAAAAAGCCGCGCCAGAAGCTCGATGGAGACCGTGTTTTCGATCGTCGTGAACAGCTCCTGATTGAGCCAGCATAAGAGCTCGATGCAGTCCATCTCGTCGTGGGGCTGCTGCATCAGCTCCTCATACCGCTCGTCAAACAGCACCGAGAGGGACGAGAGCAGCGCGTCCTTGCCGTCAAAATAGTGGTAGAACGAGCCCTTCGACGTCTCCGACTCGAAGATGATCTCCTCCACCGTCGTCTCCTCATAGCCCTGCTCGTAAAAGAGCTTCCACGCCGCCGAGACGATGCGCGCCTTGGTGTTGCGGCTCGATTTTTTTGCCATGTGCTCCCCTCCCCTGTTTTTATTGATTGTATCACAGTGCGCCGCCCGCTGCCAAGCGTTTTGCGCTCACCCAAGGTTTTTCCGCAGGAATGTGCGAGCATTTTCAAAGAAAATGCCGTCCGCGTCCTGCTGCGATACGCCGCGCGAAAGCAGATACTCGTAAAAATCCGCCGCCTTCTCCGGCGAATCAAGGCACGGCGGCAGCACCGCGCCGTCGAAGTCCGAGCCGAGGGCGAGGTTTTTGCGCGCGCCGAGGTCGAAAAAGTGCGCCACATGGCGATAGACGTCGTCTAAGCTTCTGACCGCTCCCCCGTCGCGCAGGAATGGCCCGTAGTAGTTGAGGCCGATCAGGCAGCCGCGGCGCACCATCTCCTTGATCTGCACGTCCGTCAGGTTGCGCTTGTGCGCGCAAATTGCGCGGGCGTTGGAGTGCGTGGCGAGAAACGGCCTTTCCGCCGTCTCGAACACGTCCGCGAGCCCCGCGTCGTTCAGGTGCGAGACGTCGATCAAAATGCCGCAGCGCTCCATTTCGCGCACGGCGGCGCGGCCAAAGTCCGTCAGGCCGTGGTCCGTCACATTGCCCGAGCCGAGCTCGTTTTCCCCATTCCACGTCAGCGTCACGGCGCAGACACCCTGACGCTTCGTCTTCCCGATGCGCGACAGGTCGCCAGCAAACGCGCTGCCGTTTTCCACGCTCAGAAAGGCCGCGGTCTTCCCCGCCGCCCACGCGCGCTCCATATCGGCAACATTGCGGCAGGGCGACACACGATCTGCGAATTTTCGCATCTGGCGGTCGAAATTCGCGCAGGCGTCATCAAAAAAGCGGATGGCCTTCTCCCCGCGCAGCTCATCGGGCACGAACACGGCGAAAAACTGCGCCCAGTGGATGTCCTTCGGAATACTTGTGAGCGACAGCGTGCGCGCGGGATCGTCGAGTGTGTCGATGATGTTCGATCCTGCGTACATGCAGTCGGTCAACGTGTCGCAGTGGAGGTCGATGAGGGCGTAAGGGCGCATGCGGGCACTTCCTTTTCAAAAAAGATCACGCTGCATTATACGCTCTTCCCGCCCGTTTCTCAACCGGCAAAGTTTAAGGAATTCTGAGGATTCTTAGCGTGCTCTTTACAAAGGCGCGGCAACACTGATATACTGGGCATCGAAAGGGGCGAAACGCCATGGACAATATTTCCCAGATCATCTCCCGCTCGATCGGTGGCTACAGCATCGGCAGCATCCTTTCCGCGCTGCTGACGTTCCTCATCTGCCTGATCGTCGTGCGGCTCGTGCTCAAGCTCTGTTCGCGGCTGCTCTCGCGCGCGAACCGCCTGAACGAACGGCTGCAAAAGGTCATCCTTACGAGCCTCAAAACGCTTCTGTATCTGCTTACCATCATCATCACAGCCGAGGCGCTCGGCATCAACACCTCGTCGCTCACCGCCATCATGTCGGTGCTGACGTTGGGCGTCACGCTGGCCGCCGAGGACATTCTCGGCAACGTCGCCGGCGGACTCGTCATTCTCTTCTCGCATCCGTTCTCGCTCGGCGATGAGATCGAAGTCGGCGGCACGACCGGCACGGTGCGTGAAATTTCACTGACGCACACGAAGATTGAAACGCCGGACGGACAGATCGTGCTCCAGCCCAACCGCGAAATGTCCAGCTCGAAGATCATCAACTTCACCGTCCTGGGCCGCCGCCGCATCGTCTACAAGGTCACAGCATCCTACGACGCGCCGACGGACGAGGTGAAGCAGGCCTGCATGGACGCCGTTCTCGCCTTCCCCGCCGTGCTGAAAGAACCCACGCCGACGGTGTATCTCTCGAATTACGGTGCCAGCTCCATCGAATACACCATCCGCTGCTGGACGGCGGCAGACGCCTACTGGGACACTTATTTTAAGATGTACGAGCGCCTGCGCAACACCTTTGCAAAGCACAACGTGGAGATGTCCTACGATCATCTGAACATCCACGTCGTGCCGGAGAAACAGAATGAAAATTAAAGTCGTCGATATGACATATGAACAGGCGCTTGCCCAGCCGCCGCAGGTGCACAAAAAGCCGAAAAAGCCGTCGCTCCTGTTCCGGACGGTCCTGCGCGCAGCCTCCGCGCCCGATCTTCTGGCGACGCATTTCCACTGCGAGAAGATCGGCATGGCGCAGATCAAAAGCGATGAGCCCTGCCTTGTCCTGATGAACCACTCGTGCTTTCTCGACCTCAAAATCGCGGAGGCGGTGCTGTACCCGCGCCCGTTCAACATCGTCTGCACGTCGGACGGCTTTGTCGGCAAGGAGTGGCTGATGCGCAGCGTCGGCTGCATCCCCACGCGCAAGTTCTGCTCGGACACGACGCTCGTGCGCGATATGCTCTACTGCGTGCGGACACTCAAAACGTCTGTGCTGCTCTACCCCGAGGCGAGCTACAGCTTCGACGGCACGGCCACACCGCTGCCGGAGAGCATCGGCAAGTGCGTCAAGGCACTGAATGTGCCGGTCGTGATGATCCGCACCTACGGCGCGTTCGCGCGTGACCCGCTCTACAACGGGCTGCAAAAGCGGCGCACGAAGGTCTCAGCGCAGATGCAGTGCCTGCTCTCGTCCAGCGACGTTGCAGAGAGGACCGTCGCCGAGATCAATGAGCGCATCTTTTCCGCCTTCCGCTTCGACAATTTCCGCTGGCAGGAGGAAAACGGCGTCTCCGTCAGCGAGCCGTTCCGCGCCGACGGACTCAACCGCGTGCTCTACAAGTGCCCGCACTGCCTCGCCGAGGGGAAAATGGAGGGCAAAGGCACATCACTCATTTGCCGAAGCTGTAACAAGGAATACCGCTTGACAGAGATTGGTACGCTGGAATGTTTGAACGGCGAGGCCGCGTTCACCCACGTGCCGGACTGGTACACCTGGGAGCGGCAGTGCGTGCGCGAGGAGCTGGAAAGCGGCGCATATCAGCTTGATATTCCCGTGCAGATCTGCATGATGGTCAACATGCGCGAGATCTGCCGCGTGGGCGAAGGCCGGCTGCACCACGATGAAAACGGCTTCCACCTGACCGGCTGCGGCGGGAAACTGGACTATTTCCAAAAGCCTGAGGCCTCGTACAGCCTGTACGCCGACTATTTCTGGTACGAGATCGGCGATATGCTGTGCATCGGCGACCACAAAGCGCTGTATTACTGCTTTCCGCAAGGCGGCGGGGATGTAGTCGCCAAGACGCGGCTGGCCGCCGAAGAGCTCTATAAATTAAAGCGCGCCGCTAAGGCGCGGGGGTGATGCAGCGCGGCAGCGCTGCTTTTGTCCCTGCACCGCGCAGGGGGTGCGTTAAAGGGGGCCATTCTCTCACGTGAGAGAATGGCCCCCTTTAGATCCCCCAAGAGAACGCAAGGGGCCTTGCCCCTTGACCCCGCA
>ENA-UESD01001537-UESD01001537.1-human-gut-metagenome-genome-assembly--contig:-NODE-1537-length-18464-cov-4.015881_pt1 | contig 18464 bp, 13 predicted proteins | sample MGYA00242985_ERZ507986 | MGnify/ENA primary metagenome ERZ507986 (study PRJEB26167, sample SAMN06115408) | human gut metagenome | host: Homo sapiens | place: China:Guangxi | collected 2016-04-06... | reverse complement strand
TGTTTTCCGTTACGCACAGAGTGAAATGTAATAACGCAGGTGTCTGCCATCTATTGCTATACGGCAGACACCTGCAAAAGTGCCGATTTCAAAAGTCCACGGGTCTTATCAAAGCAATCCCTAAAAATAGGATGATCGGTTTATTGATCCGTGTTTTCCTGAGGCAGGATCAGGTTCAGCAGAACTGCCATAATTGTGGCAATGACCACCGGCGTCTTACCGAAAATAATCGTAATGCTCTCTGGGAACTGGCTCAACGCAGACGAGGATTGAGAGATACCAACGCCCAACGCAGCCGACAGCCCTACAATGGTAGTATTGCGGGGGGAGATGGTTTCGGACGCGATCAGCTTCATGCCGGTCATAGCGATGGTGGAAAATACGGTGATGGTCGCTCCACCCAGCACGCATTGCGGAATCGTCGTTAAAATAGCTGAAAATTTAGGAATCAGACCCGCAAGCAGCAAAAATCCGCCGGCCAAAGCAAAAACCACCCGATTAACGACCTTATTTGTAGTAACAATACCTACATTTTGCGAATAGGTCGCTGTTGGCAGGCTGCCGAAAAATGCCGACAGCACATTGGTCAGGCCATAGGTAACAATACCGCCCTGCAGCTCTTGATCCGTGGGTTCCCGGTTCAACCCTCCCACCGTGGTGGCGGTCAAATCGCCGATCGCCTGGATCGCGTTGATGGCGAACAGCAGTGCAAGCGCGATGCAGGCCGAAAACTCAAACTTGATGCCGAAATGCATGAATTGGGGAAGGGAGAACCACGCCGCGTCTCTCACCTCAGAGAGATCTACCATGCCAAACACAGCGGCGACAATATACCCGGCGATCATGCCCAGCAGAATGGCGGCAAGCTTGCAGATGCCCTTGCCCTTGTTGGACATGACCATCACAACGATCAGAGTGAACGCCGCCACCGCCCAGTTTTGCCATGAGCCGTGAACCAGCGCGGAGGTCAAGCCCTTTCGCAGCACGACTACCTCGTAAGTATTCCCGGTGCCGCCGGCCATATAATTGATGGCGGTAGGATAGAGAGAAAGACCGATCGTGAACACCACCGTGCCGGTGATGATGGGTGGGAAAAATCTGCGGATCTTCTTCACAAAAACACCCACAACAGCGGCAACGATACCGCCAACGACCATTGCACCCGCAATGGTGGCAATGTCTCCGCCGCCGCCAACGATGGCCTGCATACTGGGCAAGTAAGCAAAGCTGATGCCGAACATTACAGGAAGTCCGGAACCCAGCTTGCCGCCAATGGGGAATAACTCAATCAGGGTTGTCACTGCGGACATGACCAAGGATACCTGAATGAGCAGAACGCGTTCACTCTGCGGTAATCCAAGCGCGTTGGCAATAATGATCGCCGGGGTAACACAGCCGACGATCATAGCGACTAAGTGTTGCAGTGCCAAGGAGATCGACATTCCAAGGGGCGGAATACCATTGAGCTGAAATAGTGCTTCGCGGCTGTAGTTACATTGTTTCATAAATCGTTTCCCTCGCTATCATCTAACTGGCAACAGAGGCGTATTTATTAAAATTTCCCTCATCAAAGCCTGAATTTTTGACAAAGTATACAAACTATTATAACCGAAAACCGCAGAAAGTCAACAGCTTGTCCTATAAGGCGCTTTGCGTGAACATCTTATAATGCGAGAACGGCAGCCTTGCGCTGAAACTGGCAATTTCCGTTAGTCCGTTTGAGCAATTCGATTCTGGCTTTGAACTTGGGGGTTGTGACTACCTGAGATCCAGAGGATTGGGTATAGATACGCAAGCTGCTCCGGCTGAAAAAGGGCACTGACATGATTTGCATAGAAAAAAGGGGGGAAGAGGGGGGAGAATCCCTACACGATTGACCAATTTTTAAAACTGTACTGATTTGAGCACTATCTGGGCTATGCCCGGATAGTACTCTTTGGTTGCGGGCGATTATTTGAGTATTCCGCGCGAGATTGCGCACCTCAACCGCTCAAATTGAGCATCCATTCCGGCGGGATTGAGCACCCTTGCCGCCGTCGTTGAGCACTGCGGTAAAATGTAGATATGCGTCAGATTTCTGGCGTAAATATCTGCAAGGAGGTCACCTGTATGACCAATTACCGCGAGATCCTCAGGCTCCATAGCCTGGGACTCAACAAGACCGAGATCGCGTCAAGCTGCCGCTGCGCTCGGAACACTGTGGCAGCAACCCTGCAGCGGGCGGCGAACTGCGGCCTGCAATGGCCGCTGCCGGAGGAAATGTCGGATAAGCAGCTCTCAGAGCGGCTGTTTCCACCCAGCACCTCAACGCCTGTCTACAAGATGCCGGACTACGAGTGGGTGCACCGTGAGATGCAGAAGAACGGCGTCACCTTGAGCCTGCTGTGGGTGGAATACTGTGAGCAGTGCCGGGCGGCGGGCGAGATTCCATACCAATCAACCCAGTTCAATAAGTATTACGCGGACTATGTCCACAAAACGAAAGCCACCGTGCACTTTTCGTGCTGTTCCCGGAGCTTGAAGATCTGTCGGCAATCTCGTCGTAGGCTTCTTTGCTATTGGCTTTTTTGAGAAGCTCTTTTTGGAGTCTCTGCAGTCTTTCATTGATACCATCAGCGGTATTTTGCTGAGCGCTTCGGATCACCTTTGCGATGTTCTGCTGGAGCTGCGCCTGGTAGGTTGACTTATCGCCAAGGAGCGTGTTAATCGCCTGAACTACCACATTTTCCAATACCGTCTCATTGACGGTTCTGGCGTGGCATTCCTGTCCGGTTGGCTCTAGTCTACTGATGCAGCGCCAGACGATGGATTTGCAGCCGCGATTGTTCCAGTGGATTCTGCGGAACATTTCACCGCATTCGCCGCAAATGACAATCTGTGCAAAGCAGTGGTTGCAGCTGTAGGAGCGCTTTTTGCCATTGGCACTGGTTTTGACCACTCGCCTGCGTACCAGTTCTTCCTGCACCCGTAAGAAAATATCCTTCGGAATAATTGCTTCGTGATTGCCTTCCACATAGTATTGCGGAACAATGCCGTTGTTCTTGACTCTGGTTTTATTCAGGAAGTCGGTGGTGTAGGTCTTCTGAAGAAGAGCACCACCGATGTATTTTTCATTTCGAAGAATCTTGTTGATGGTGCTGGTCCACCATTTTGTTTTGCCAGCGCCGGTGAGGATGCCGTCAGCCTCCAGACCTTTTGCAATCCGGTCCATAGAGTAAAGGCATTGTCGTAAAGAAGCTCCTCGGTTACCGCCGCTGTTTTCAGAAGCTGGACGGCACCTTCCGGCCCCCTGAACCCAAACCGGAAACGGATGTTCCGCAATCGGGGAATGGTCCCGGAGTACAGGCAGCGGAAGGCGAATTACCTGATTTGAATAAAATATCCGATTCCGGTAAAAGCAGACAGAGAGCAGATATAGCATACGAAGAACCCTTGACGCAGCCTGAATAGGCTGCGCCTTTTGCATATAAAAGCGGACAAAGGCGAGCGCATCGGTTCAGATGCGCCCGCCTTTTCTGCATTTATTCTTGCTGCTTGGCCCGCTGCTTTGCAACGCTTGCGTGATGCTTTGCTTTGGATGTTTCCCCATGGGGCAGGTCCCACGGGGCCCCTCGATTTCACTCAAATTGCCCGAAATGAATCTGGGCAATTTCAAGGTTTCACTTTGCGAAACGCTTGTACGCCGCATTTGCGGCGGCATGACCATGCCTCAGAACAATCCGGTGATCTTTCCGTCCTTGTCCACGTCGATCTTTTCGGCAGCAGGGACCTTGGGGAGGCCCGGCATGGTCATGATGTCACCCGTGAGGGCTACGATGAACCCGGCGCCGGCGCTGACCTTCAGGTTCCGCACGGTGACGGTGAAGCCCTCGGGCGCACCCAGCAGAGTGGGATCGTCGGACAGGGAATACTGGGTCTTTGCCATGCACACCGGCAGATCGCCGAAGCCCAGATCAAAGAGCTGCTGGGCCTGCTTCTGGGCGGTGGGGGTCAGGATGGCCTGCGCGCCGCCGTAGACCCGGTTTACAATGGCGTTGAGCTTATAGGTGAGAGAAGTGTTGTCGGGATAGGCGAAGGTGAACTCCTCCGGGCTCGGCTGCTCCGGGCAGGGCTCTTCGCACAGGCGTACCACCTCGGCAGCCAGAGCCTTGCCGCCCTCGCCGCCCTTGGCCCAGACCTCGGACAGCACAGCGCGGACGCCCAGCTCCCGGCACTTGTCCTCCACCAGCCGCAGCTCGGCTTCCGTGTCGGTGGGGAAGGCGTTGACCGCCACCACGCAGGGCAGGTGGAAGGTGTTGCGGATGGTGTCTACATGATGGAGCAGATTGGGCAGGCCCTTTTCCAGCGCGTCCAGATTCTCGTGGTTCAGCTCGGCCTTGGGCACGCCGCCGTGGCTTTTCAGTGCCCGGACGGTGGCTACCACCACCACGGCACTGGGCCGCAGGCCCGCCAGACGGCACTTGATGTCCAGGAATTTTTCCGCGCCCAGATCCGCGCCGAAGCCGGCCTCGGTCACAGCGTAATCGCCCAGCTTCAGGGCCATGCGGGTGGCGGTGACGGAGTTGCAGCCGTGGGCGATGTTGGCGAAGGGACCGCCGTGGATCAGCGTGGGCGTACCCTCCAGTGTCTGCACCAGATTGGGCTTCAGAGCGTCCTTCAGCAGGGCGGTCATAGCGCCTTCGGCTTTCAGGTCATGGGCGGTGACGGGCTTGCCGTCATAGGTGTAGGCCACGATCATCCGGCCCAGCCGTTCTTTCAGATCGGTGATGCCGCTGGCGAGACACAGCACCGCCATGACCTCGCTGGCCACGGTGATGTCAAAGCCGTCCTCCCGGGGAACGCCCTGCATTTTGCCGCCGATGCCGTCAATGATGTGGCGGAGCTGGCGGTCATTCATATCCACGCAGCGCTTCCAGGTGATCTGCTTTACGTCAATGCCCAGAGCGTTGCCCTGCTGAATGTGGTTATCCAGCATGGCGGCCAGCAGGTTGTTGGCCGCGCCGATGGCGTGGAAATCGCCGGTGAAGTGGAGGTTGATGTCCTCCATGGGGACCACCTGAGCGTAGCCGCCGCCGGCAGCGCCGCCCTTGACGCCGAACACGGGACCGAGAGACGGTTCCCGCAGAGCGGCCACGGCGTTTTTGCCCAGCTTCCGCAGACCGTCGGCCAGACCCACGGAGGTGGTGGTCTTGCCCTCGCCTGCCGGGGTAGGGTTGATGGCGGTCACCAGGATCAGCTTGCCGTCAGGCCGGTCGGCCCGGTCCATCAGCAGACGGTGATCGATCTTGGCCTTGTAGCGGCCATACTGCTCCAGATATTCCTCGTCGATCCCCGCGGTGGCGGCGATCTCCGTGATGGGGCGCATCCGGCACTGCTGGGCGATCTCAATATCAGTCAACATGATCCGTGTCCTCCTATTCTCAAATGTCAAAATACTTCTTTGCAGACTGGAACAGCTTCATATCATAGCAGCCGTCTACATTTTTGTAAAGACCGTCGGCCACACGCTCGGAGTGGCCCATCTTGCCCAGCACCCGGCCATCGGGAGACATGATGCCCTCCACAGCCCAGATGGAACCGTTGGGGTTTACGTCCACGTCCATGCCGGGGACACCGTGCTCGTCCACATACTGAGTGACGATCTGGCCGTTGTCAGCCAGCTTCCGAACCAGCTCCTCACTGCACAGGAACCGGCCCTCGCCGTGGGAGATGGGGACGGTGTAAATATCGCCCACCTGCGTCCCTGCCAGCCACGGAGAGCGGTTGGAAGCGATGCGGGTCCGCACCAGACGAGACTGGTGGCGGCTGATGGTGTTGAAGGTCAGGGTGGGGCAGGTCTCGTCGGTGTCGATGATCTCACCGTAGGGCACCAGACCCAGCTTGATGAGCGCCTGGAAACCGTTGCAGATGCCTAGCATCAGGCCGTCCCGGTTTTTCAGCAGGTCCATGGTGGCGTCCCGCACCTCCGGGTTGCGGAAGAAAGCGGTGATGAATTTGGCGGAGCCGTCCGGCTCGTCGCCGCCGGAGAAACCGCCGGGGACAAAGATGATCTGGCTGTTCCGGGCTGCCTTGGCGAAGCGGCTGATGGAGTCGGCCACGCCCTGAGCGGACTGGTTGTTCAGCACCAGGATCTCAGGTTCCAATCCGGCCCGCTGAACGGCACGGGCGGAGTCGTATTCGCAGTTGGTACCGGGGAATACGGGGATCAGCACCTTGGGGACCGCCACGCCGGCTTTGGGAGCCGTACGGGGAGCGGCGGGGGCGGAGAGCACGGGGACCTCCGCCGGATCGGCGATGGTACGGCTGGGATAGACAGATTCCAGAACGCCCTCGTTCAAAGCCAGAAGCTCAGAAATGGGGGCGCTGTCACCGGCGATCCGCACCACAGGCTCGGCGGTGGTGACGCCCAGGCGGACGGCTTCCGCCGTGTCCTCGGTCAGTTCCGCCACGATGGCACCGGGACACAGGGTATTCCAGTCCAAGTCGGCGTTTTCTGCGGTGAAGCCGATCTCATTGCCGAAGGACATCTTCATCACGGCCTCGGCAAGACCGTTTTCCACGGCCCACGCCGCCCGGACCTTGCCGGCCAGCGCCAGAGCATGCAGCCGCTCCCATGCCGCCTTGACGCTATCCGCGTCCGTACCGGAGAACAGGTAAACGGGATGGCCCGCTTCTTTGAACTCAGGAGAAAGCACCTCGCCGGTTTTCAGCGGCGCAATGGCGAAAGAGATCAGCGTGGGCGGTACGTCCAGATCCAGGAAGGTGCCGGACATGGAGTCTTTACCGCCAATGGCGGCGGCGCCCAGCTCCAGCTGCGCGTCCACAGTGCCCAGCAGAGCAGAGAAGGGTTTGCCCCAGCGCTCCGGCTCATTGCGGAGCTTCTCAAAGAACTCCTGGAAGGAGAGATAAACTTTTTTATAGTCCGCACCGGCGGCCACCAGCTTGGCCATAGAGGTGTAGACTGCGTTGTAGGCCCCGGTGTAGGGGTCAGTGCAGGTCTGCTCCGGGTCGCAGCCCCAGGCCATGACACTGGCCTGATCCGTTTCCTGACCGGGCAGGACGGGGAACACGGCGGCCATGGCCTGCGCCGGGGTGCGCTGCGTTCTGCCACCGAAGGGCATGAGGATGGAACCGGCACCGATGGTGCTGTCAAACCGCTCCACAAGGCCGCGGCGGGAGGCGCATTTCAGGCTGGAGGCCATCTCCCGGAGGGACTGGAACCGGGGCGTTGCAAGCTCAGTGCGGTCCTTCTCTGCCACACGGACCCCGGCGTGCTTCACAGCGCCGTTGGTGTTCAGGAAGTCACGGCTCAGGTCGGCGATGACCGTGCCGTTCCATTCCATGACCATCCGGGCCTCCTCGGTGACCACAGCCACCCAGTAGGCTTCCAGATTTTCCGATTCGGCGGCGGCGATGAAGGTATCCACATCTTCGGGGGCCACCACCACGGCCATGCGCTCCTGAGATTCGGAGATAGCCAGCTCCGTGCCGTCCAGACCGTCATACTTCTTGCGAACGGCGTCCAGATCGATCCGCAGGCCGTCCGCCAGCTCGCCGATGGCAACGCTGACGCCGCCGGCGCCAAAGTCATTGCACCGCTTGATGAGGCGGGTCACGGCGCTGTCCCGGAACAACCGCTGGATCTTGCGCTCCTCGGGGGCGTTGCCCTTCTGGACCTCGGAGGCCATGGTGGAAAGGGATTTCAGGTTGTGGCTCTTGGAAGAACCAGTTGCGCCGCCGATGCCGTCCCGTCCGGTGCGGCCGCCCAGCAGAATGACCACATCTCCGGGGGCGGGACACTCACGGCGGACGTTATAGGCGGGAGCCGCCGCAACCACCGCGCCGCATTCCAGACGCTTGGCGATGTAGCCCTCGTGGTACAGCTCCGCCACATGGCCGGTGGCAAGGCCGATCTGGTTGCCGTAGGAGGAATAGCCCGCCGCGGCGGTCTGGCACAGCTTCCGCTGAGGCAGCTTGCCGGAGAGGGTCTGGTCCAGAGAGGCACGGGGGTCTCCCGCGCCGGTCACCCGCATGGCCTGATGGACGTAGGCACGGCCGGACAGGGGGTCCCGGATGCAGCCGCCGATGCAGGTGGCCGCGCCGCCGAAGGGCTCGATCTCCGTGGGGTGGTTGTGGGTCTCATTTTTGAACATCAGCAGCCAGTCCTGGGCCTCGCCGTCCACCGTGGCGGTGACGTGGATGGAGCAGGCATTGATCTCCTCGCTCTCGTCCAGCTCCGGCAGCAGGCCCCGCTTTTTCAGGACCTTCGCGCCGATGGTGGCAATGTCCATCAGGGTCTGAGGCCGCTTGGCGGCCTTTTCCTCGCCGTAGACTTCCACCCGTGCGGCCAGATACCGCTCGTAGGCGGCCTGAATGGCCGCGTCGTGGATCTCTACATGGTCGATGTGGGTGGAGAAGGTGGTGTGGCGGCAGTGGTCGGACCAATAGGTGTCCACCACCCGGATCTCGGTGATGGTGGGGTCCCGCCCCTCGTCGTCCCGGAAATAGCCCTGCAAAAATTTCAGATCGTCCAGATCCATGGCAAGACCCAGCTCGTCCCGCAGAGCGTCCAGCGCGGCAGCGTCCATGGAGGTGAAGCCCTCCACGGTCCGGACGGTGGTAGGAATATCGTATTCCATCCGCAGGGTCTCCGGCAGCTCCAGAGACGCCTCCCGGCTCTCCACCGGGTTGATGACATACTTCTTGACAGCCTCGACCTGCTCCGCCGTCAGCTCACCCTCCAGGACGTATACCCGGGCGGTGCGGACCGTGGGCCGCTCGCCTTGGGATAAGATCTGGATGCACTGGGCGGCGGAGTCCGCCCGCTGGTCATACTGGCCGGGCAGATACTCCACGGCGAACACCGTGTCTCCCTGAGGCACTTCACTCGTCACCGTGTCCAACTGGGGCTCGGACAGCACCGTTTGAACGGCGTAGTCGAACAGCTCCCGGCTGATGCCCTCCAAATCATAGCGGTTGAACAGCCGCAGACCTGTCAGGGACTGAATACCCAGAAATGCCCGCAGGTCCTCCAACAGAGCGCGGGCTTCGTTGGCCAGCGCTTCTTTCTTTTCTACGTATACTCTGTAAACCATGCCTGCCCTTGCTCCCTTCAGTGTTCCAGCGCTTTCAGGGCGCGCTGGCCGATATCGTGACGGTAGAAGGCATTGTCGAAATGAACGCTCTCCACCCGCTCGTAGGCTTTTTCAATGGCGCTTTTCAAATCCGCCGCCGTGGCGGTAACGCCCAGCACCCGGCCGCCGCTGGTCAGCAGACGGTCCTCCTCTCGCTTTGCACCGGCCACATAGGTGTGGGCGGCGGTCTCGGCGGGCATGGTGATGGCGAAGCCCTTTTCATAGTGCTCCGGATAGCCGCTGGACGCCATGATGACACAGCAGGCGGCACCGTCGGAGAACTTCACCTCAGTTTCTGCCAGCGTTCCGTTCCGGCAGGCCTGCATGATTGTCAGCAGGTCGCTTTCCAGAAGCGGCAGGACCACCTGCGTCTCCGGGTCGCCGAAGCGGCAGTTGTACTCAATGACCTTGGGGCCTTTCGGCGTCAGCATCAGTCCGAAGTAGAGGCAGCCCCGGAAGGTACGGTTTTCCGCGTTCATGGCCTCCATGGTGGGCAGGAAGATCGTCTCCATGCACACGCGGGCCATGTCTTCGGTGTAGTAGGGGTTGGGGGCCACGGTGCCCATGCCGCCGGTATTCAGACCCTCGTCATGGTCATGGGCCCGCTTGTGGTCCATGGAGGATACCATGGGAACCACGGTCTTGCCGTCGGTAAAGGCCAGCACGGAGACCTCCGGGCCGGTGAGGAATTCCTCAATGACCACCTGATTTCCGCTGTCGCCGAAGGCGCGGTCCAGCATGATGGATTCCACGGCGGCCACGGCGTCCTCCCGGGTCTCAGCGATGAGCACACCCTTGCCCAGAGCCAGACCGTCGGCCTTGACCACCACGGGCAGGGCGCAGGACTTCACATAGTCCATCGCGGCGGCAGCATCGGTAAACACCTGATACTCCGCCGTGGGGATCCCGTATTTTTTCATCAGGTCCTTGGAAAAGACCTTGCTGCCCTCAATGATGGCGGCCTTCGCCTCCGGGCCGAAGCAGGGGATCCCAGCGGCCTCCAGCGCGTCCACCGCACCCAGCACCAGCGGATCGTCCGGCGCCACCACGGCGAAGTCAATGCTGTGGGTCTTGGCAAAGTCCACCTGCGCGGAAATATCCTTCGCGCCGATCTCCGGGACGCACACAGCGTCAGCGGCGATGCCGCCGTTGCCGGGAGCGCAGTAGATCGTCTCCACAGCGGGATTCTCTTTCAATTTTTTGACGATGGCGTGCTCACGGCCGCCGCCGCCGATAACCAGAAGGTTCATGGTTCCCTCCCTGAATGATTTTTAGCTGCTGCCCCGCAGACGTCTCCCGTAAATCGGAAAAGCGTTTACGGAGGAACATGCGGGGCAGCGGAACGGATCTGCGTTTGCGTCTGTGTGGACGCGGAAGCTTTGACTTGTGCGGCGGCTTAGTGATGGAACAGCCGCGCGCCGGTGAAGGCCAGCACCATGCCGTATTTGTCGGCGGTGGCGATGACATGGTCATCCCGGATGGAGCCGCCGGGCTCGGCGATGTAGGCAACGCCGGACTTTCTGGCCCGCTCCACGTTGTCACCGAAGGGGAAGAAGGCATCGCTGCCAACAGTGACGCCGGCCTGCGTGGCGATCCAAGCCTTCTTTTCCTCCGGGGTCAGGACCTCGGGGCGGACCTTGAAGGTGTTCTGCCACACACCGTCGGCCAGCACGTCCTCATACTCGTCGGAGGTGTAGATGTCGATGGCGTTGTCCCGGTCAGGGCGGCGGATGTTGTCCACAAATTGCAGACCCAGCACCTTGGGATGCTGGCGCAGATACCAGTTGTCCGCCTTCTGACCAGCCAGACGGGTGCAGTGGATGCGGCTCTGCTGGCCTGCGCCCACGCCGATGGCCTGACCGTCCTTCACATAGCAGACGGAGTTGGACTGGGTGTATTTCAGAGTGATGAGGGCCACGATCATGTCAATCTTGGCAGCCTCCGGAAGCTCCTTGTTTTCAGAGACGATGTTGGTCAGCATCTCCTTGTCGATCACAAGGTTATTGCGGCCCTGCTCGAAGGTGACGCCGAACACATCCTTGTGCTCCACGGCGGCGGGAACGTAGTCCGCGTTGATTTGGACCACGTTGTAGCCGCCCTTCTTCTTGGTTTTCAGAATTTCCAGCGCCTCGTCGGTATAGCCGGGGGCGATGATGCCGTCGGATACCTCGCCCTTGAGGTACTGGGCGGTGGCGGCGTCGCAGACGTCGGAGAGAGCGGCCCAGTCACCGTAGGAGCACAGGCGGTCAGCGCCCCGGGCGCGGATATAAGCGCAGGCGATGGGGGAGAGCTCGGCGGCGTCATCCACGAAGTAGATCTTCCGGTCCACCTCGCTCAGGGGCCGTCCCACGGCGGCACCGGCGGGGGAGACGTGCTTGAAGCTGGCGGCGGCGGGCAGGCCGGTGGCGGCCTTCAATTCCTTCACCAGCTGCCAGGAGTTCAGCGCATCCAGCAGGTTGATATAGCCGGGCTTTCCGTTCAAAACGGTAAAGGGCAGGTCAGAGCCGTCCTGCATAAAGCCCTTGGACGGCTTCTGGTTGGGATTGCAGCCATATTTCAGTTCCAACTCGTTCATTTCGGCACCTTCTCCTTAATCTCCCAGATTTTTGTTGAACAGGCGCACCTCGCCGTTCACGTTGGTATAGAGGGACACCTTGTTGTCTCCGTTCAGAGCGGCCCAGACCTCCTCCGGCTTGGGAACGGTGACCTCCAGAGGCTCACCGGCAAAGGTGGGCAGAGGATTTCCGTCGCCCTGATAGGTGCTGATGAAATAGCCCTGATTCTCGTCGCAGCCCTCATAGCAGAAGAATTCCCGCAGGCAGCGGCCGTTCTTGTGCTTCAGAATGGACATCTCAAAAGAGCCGTCGGCATTCAGAATGGCGGAGATGCGGGGGGTCCAGTTGGGCTCGTCCGGCTCGTATTCCCGGGTCATCAGACCCTTGCGGAAATCGCCGTGCTGGCAGATGGTGTCCGTCTGGTCGCCGTTGGTGACCACCAGCGCGTCGCCCATGGTCCGGACGGGATGATAGATGATGAGGCTGGGATCCTCCAGCTTGGCGGGATCATGAGCCTCGGTGCGGATGCCGTCCTCCGTTTTCACGAAGATCCGGTTGCGGCTGTTGGCGCTGCGGCCCATGATGAAATAGTAAACGAGGTCCCGGCTTACAAGGATGCCCCGGCCGGGGTAGGGATTCTCCTGCAGAAGGGTCAGAAAATCAAGCATTGCTCTTCTCCTTTACGATTTGTTCCGAGACCAGCTCCGCTGCCCGAGGCAGAAGCAGCCATTCGGCCTGCTCCATGACCCGGCGCTGAAGGGTTTCGGGGGTGTCGTCCGGCAAGACCTCCACAGCTTTTTGCAGCAGGATCTCTCCGCCGTCCGGGATCTCATTGACAAAATGCACCGTGGCTCCCGTGACCTTCACGCCCTTGGCCAGAGCGGCCTCGTGGACCTTCAGACCGTACATCCCCTTGCCGCAGAAGGCGGGAATCAGAGAGGGATGCACATTCAGGATGCGGGAGGGCCAGCGGGCGGTAAAGTCCGCACTGAGGATGGTGAGGAAGCCGGCCAGAACAATGAGGTCGATCTCATGCGCCGCCAGCAGGTCGGACAGGGCGGACTCAAAGGCCGCCTGACCGCCGCAGCGCTTGGGGGAGACCGTCTCGGCGGGAACGCCGGCGTTGGCCGCCCGGGTCAGGGCGTAGGCGCCCTCGTTGGAGGAGACCACCAGCGCGATCTTACCATGGGGCAGCAGTCCCGCCGCCTGCGCGTCCAGCAGTGCCTGTAAATTTGTGCCGCCGCCGGAGACCAGCACGGCGATCTTCGCTTTTTTAATAGTCATGATTTCTCCTTTGACGCCGATGCACCGATTCCTTTCAGCGCACCGGAGCAGTATACGTCAGGATACCGCGGAAAAGCGGGACAGTGCGTACCGGGAGCGGTTTCACTCAGCACAAAACAACTTTTTCTTCGCCGGCAACGATCTCGCCGCAGACATAGGCGTCGATCCCCTCTGATTTCAATGCGGACAGAGCCGCGTCGGCGGTCTCGGGGCTGACGATCACCGCCATGCCCACGCCCATATTGAAGGTGTTGAACATATCGTGCTCGTCGATGCCGCCCTTCTCCTGAAGCAGGCGGAAAATGGCGGGGGTCTTGATAGCGGCCTTGTCAATCTTGGCGCACAGGCCGTCGGGGATGCAGCGGGGGACATTCTCATAGAAGCCGCCGCCGGTGATGTGGCTGACGCCCTTCACGTCTGCGGCCTCGATGCAGCGGAGGACGGGCTTGACATAGATGACGGTGGGACGGAGCAGGGCCTCGCCCAGAGTCTCACCCAGTTCATCATCATACCGGCCCAGATCGGCGTTCTCCACGTCGAACACCTTGCGGACCAGAGAGTAACCGTTGGAGTGGAAGCCGGAGGAGGGCAGAGCCAGCACCACATCGCCCGCCGCCATGCGGCCGGAGTCGATGACCTTGGGCTTATCCACCACGCCCACGGTGAAGCCTGCCAGATCGTAGTCATCGGCGGCCATCATGCCGGGGTGTTCGGCGGTCTCACCGCCGATGAGAGCGCAGCCGGCCTGGACACAGCCCTCCGCCACGCCGGAGACGATGGCTGCCACCTTTTCCGGCACGTTCTTGCCGATGGCAATGTAATCCAGGAAAAACAGGGGCTTCGCGCCGCAGCAGATCACGTCGTTCACGCACATGGCCACGCAGTCGATGCCGATGGTGTCGTGCTTGTTCAGCAGCTCAGCCAGACGCAGCTTGGTGCCCACACCGTCGGTGCCGGAGACCAGCACCGGCTTTTCAAGCCCGTGCAGATCCAGCGAGAAAAGCCCGCCGAAGCCGCCGAGATCGGAGATCACATCGGCTGTGAGCGTGCGCTGCACATAGCGGTTCATCATTTTTACGCCCTGATAGCCCGCCTCGATGTCAACGCCGGCGGCCGCGTATGCTTCCGAGTGAGAGATGCCCATAATGTCATTCCTTTCCGGTCCAGCAGTAGGTGCAGACCTTGTCCCTGTCAATACCGATCGCCTCCAGCAGCCCGTCAAGGGACTGATAGGAGAGTGAATCAAAGCCAAACTGCGCGCAGATCTCGTGCAGCAGGCATTTTCCGCGCTCGGTGCGGCTGTCGGCGTATTCCTCCAGATGCTTTTGGCCCTCGTTGCCCTCCAGCTCCTGCACCATGCGGCGCGCGAGCAGGTCCATGGCGCTGTTGCCGCGCGAAAAGTTCAGGTAGCGGCAGGGGTACATGATGGGCGGGCAGGCCGAGCGCATATGGACCTCCGCCGCGCCGGTGCTGTATAAAAAATCCACGGTCTCGCGCAGCTGCGTGCCGCGCACGATGGAGTCATCCACAAACAGCAGCTTCTTCCCCTCGATCAGCTCCGGCACGGGGATCTGCTTCATGCGCGCCACTCTGCTGCGCACCTGCTGATCCTCGGGCATGAAGGAGCGCGGCCAGGTCGGGGTGTATTTCACAAAGGGGCGCGCAAGGGGCTTGCCGCTGTGGTTGGCATAGCCCATGGCGTGCGGCACGCCGGAATCTGGCACGCCGGCGACGAAATCCACCTCGGGCACGCCGCCGCGCTCCGCCTCATCCCGCGCCATGATCGCGCCGTTGCGGTAGCGCATCAGCTCCACATTCACACCCTCGTAGTTAGAGTTCGGGTAGCCGTAATAGGTCCACAAAAAGGCGCAGATCTTCATCTGCTTCCCTGCGGGAGAGAGTGTTTGGAAGCCCTTGGCGTTCAGCCGGACGATCTCCCGCGGCCCCAGCTCATAGGCATCCTGATAGTCGAGCTTATGATAGGCGAAGGACTCGAACGATACGCAGTAGCCGTCCTCGCGCTGTCCGATCAGCACAGGGAGGCGTCCCATGCTGTCACGCGCGGCGATCAGCTCTCCTTCCTCGGTCAAAATCAGGATCGTCATGGAGCCGTCGATGACCTCCATCGCGTGGAGGATGCCGGAGACAAGGTCGTTTTCCTGATTGATGAGCGCGGCGGTCAGCTCGGTGACATTCACGCGGCCGCTGCTCAGCGTCAGAAATTGCTGGCCCTTGTCGGAGAGATAAGTCTTCACCAGCTCGTCAGTGTTGTTGATGATGCCGACCGTCACGATGGCGTACAGGCCCAGATGGGAGCGCACGAGCAGCGGCTGGGGGTCGCTGTCGCTGATGCAGCCGAGCCCCGCGTGGCCGCGGAAGTCCGCGAGGTCCCGCTCAAACTTCGTCCGAAAGGGCGTATTTTCAATGTTGTGTATTTGGCGCTGGAAGCCCTCCTTCTTGTCAAAGAGCACCATTCCGCCGCGGCGCGTGCCGAGGTGAGAATGATAGTCCGTGCCGAAGAAGACATCCAGCGCGACATCGCGGTCCGAGACCGCGCCGAAAAAGCCCCCCATTACGCAAAGAACAGCTCGGAGAGCGTCATGGGGTCGATGTACTTTCCGTCCCGATAGACGCGCATATTGCCGGAGGAGATCTCGTCGATCAGCATCACGCTGCCATCCGGCGCGTAGCCGTACTCAAACTTGATGTCGTAGAGGACAAGGCCCTTTTCGCGCAGGTCATCCGCGACGATCTCGGTGATCTTCTGCGTCATGGCCTTGATGTCGTCATACTGCTGCTCGGTCATGACGTTCAGCGCCGCGAGCGCGTCCTTCGTCACGAGGGGATCGCCCAGCGCGTCGTTCTTGAAGGTCATTTCGACATAGGAGGGAAGATCCGCGCCCTCTTCGATGTACTCGCCGTAGCGGCGGCGGAAGCTCCCCACCGCCTTGAGGCGGCAGATGACCTCCAGCCCATGGCCGAAGACCTTCGCGGGCAGGACCTCCATCGTGGTCTCCTTCAGATCCGCAGAGACATAGTGCGTGCGGATGCCGGCGGCGTTGATCTTTTCAAAAAAGTGCTTGGTCATGCGCAGGTTGACATTGCCCACGCCCTCGATGGTCAGGCCCACGCTGTTCTCGCCGGGGTCAAACACGCCGTCCTTGCCCGTGCAGTCATCCTTGAACTTGAGGAGGTAGTTGCCGTTGTCCAGTGCGAATACGTCCTTGGTCTTTCCGGTATATACGAGTTTCATCTTCTTGTGCTCTCCTTTATGTTTTTTGAAGTGTATTTTCCTGATTTACTGATAAAGCGCCCGAACCTCTTCATCCGCGCGCAGCACGGCATCCCGTTCCCGCGTCCGCGCCTCGTCCAGCTTTTGGGCGAGCTCCGCGTCGGAGACCGCCATGATCTGCACCGCCAGCAGCGCGGCGTTCTTCCCTCCGTCCACCGCCACCGTCGCCACAGGGATGCCGCTCGGCATCTGCACGGTGGAGAGCAGCGCGTCCATGCCGTCAAGCTTCGTCCCGCTGCACGGCACGCCGATCACCGGCAGCGTGGTGTTTGCCGCCATCGCACCGGCAAGATGCGCCGCCATGCCGGCGAACGCGAGGATAACAGAAAATCCGCCCTCCCGAGCCGACGCGGCAAATTCCCTTGCCTCATTCGGACACCGGTGAGCGGATAATACGCGCACTTCCATCTGGACGCCGTAGTCTCGCAATACGCCTACGGCCTTCTCCGCGACGGGCAGATCACTCTTGCTGCCCATAACGATCGCAACCTTTCTCATTTGCGTTCCCTCCCTCAAACATAAAAATAGGTGCTCCGCTGCCCTTTGCAGTTGGAGTGCCCAGACGGTCGGCCTCTGAAACGCGCCGCCTCAGAGCGATGCTCCCTGCTCCCCTGTGGTAGCCCACATTCCGTCAGTTACAAAGAGCTCAACTTGCTTTCAGTGTACCATACGCCCCGCTTTTCGTCCATTCCGCAAAAGGGAGAAAGAAGATAGAAAATCTTAGCTATATTTGTATCGTTATGACAATTCATAAGATACGCTTATATCGCGTCTTGAGAAAACTTATCGTCGAAAAACCATTTTTTTGTCTTGACAAGACGATCCTCGCGTGGTATTCTATCAAAAACTTGAGGAAAGAGAGGCGATCGTCGTGACCGTGGTTTTGAAGGGTGCGCAGGTGTTCCGCCGAGGTGCTTTCAGCGGCGGTGATGTTTCCGTTTCCTTTGGGGATCGTGTTTTTTGCAAGGATATTGTTTTTCCTTCGTCCCTGAATGTTTCTTCCTTTACCATATTACCCGGTTTCGTTGATGTGCATGTGCATCTTCGGGAGCCGGGTTTTTCTTATAAGGAGACCATCCGCACCGGCTCTTTAGCGGCGGCCCACGGCGGCTATACCGCCGTATGCGCCATGCCGAATCTGAACCCTGTGCCGGACAGCATGGAGACGCTGCAAATGGAGCTGGACGCCATTCAAAAAGACGCCGTGATCCGCGTTCTGCCCTACGGGGCCATCACGAAAGGCGAGCAGGGCAGGGAACTGGCGGACTTGGACGCCATGGCCCCCTATGTGGTGGCTTTCTCCGACGACGGAAAGGGCGTTCAGGATCGTGATATGATGCGCCGCGCCATGCTGGAGGCCAAGCGCCTCGGCAAGCTCATCGTTGCCCACTGTGAGGACAATTCCCTCCTGCGAGGCGGCTACATCCATGACGGCGCCTATGCCCGCGCCCACGGACATCGGGGCATCTGCTCCGAGAGCGAGTGGCGGCCCATCCAGCGGGATCTGGAGCTGGTGCGGGAGACGGGCTGCGGCTATCACGTCTGCCACATCTCCACCAAGGAGAGCGTCGCGCTCATCCGCAGGGCCAAGGCCGAGGGGCTGAACGTCACCTGCGAGACCGGCCCCCACTATCTGCTGCTGGACGATTCCTGCTTGCAGGAGGACGGCCGCTTCAAGATGAACCCGCCTCTACGCGATAAGAGCGACCGGGAGGCGTTGCTGGAGGGTCTGGCGGACGGCACCATCGACATGATCGCCACGGATCACGCCCCCCACAGCGCCGAGGAAAAGAGCCGCGGCCTGCGCAATTCCCTGATGGGCATTGTCGGCATCGAGACGGCGTTCCCGCTGCTGTATACGCATCTGGTGCGTAAGGGCGTGATCTCGCTGGACAAGCTGCTGGAACTGATGAGCGGCGCACCCCGGCGGCGCTTCGGCTTCACCGACGGCGGCATCAAGGTCGGTCAGCGGACAGAGCTGGCAGTCTTTGACCTGAACCGGCGCTATGCCCTTGACCCGGCAAGCTTCCTCAGCATGGGCCGCAGCACGCCCTTTGCGGGCTGGGAGGTGCAGGGGGCCTGTGTGCTGACCATCTGCGGCGACCAAATCGCCTATAAGGAGGAAACGAAATGATCTTCACCCTGAAGGAACAGACGCGGCTGACGGACACGGTATACCGCCTGACGCTGACGGGGGAC
>ENA-UESD01001530-UESD01001530.1-human-gut-metagenome-genome-assembly--contig:-NODE-1530-length-18486-cov-117.139443_pt1 | contig 18486 bp, 16 predicted proteins | sample MGYA00242985_ERZ507986 | MGnify/ENA primary metagenome ERZ507986 (study PRJEB26167, sample SAMN06115408) | human gut metagenome | host: Homo sapiens | place: China:Guangxi | collected 2016-04-06... | reverse complement strand
GCGACTGCATGTCGGGTGCATCGCCGTTCATGCGGTATGTGGCTGCTATGCGCTTACTCTCGATTGTCGAATTGGGCAGTTCCAGGCGCAACTTCTCTATCTGTGCTCCGCTGCGACTGACGATGGCGTTGAGCGCAAGGCGGCGCAGCGTGAAGCCACAACGCTCGTTCAGCGAGAGGCGTTTCACCTTCACGTTCAGCGAGTCGTTGGTGATGCGGTTCACTATGAAGTGGGCACTGATGTTCTGCGCCTCGATGTCGTTGGGCGAGAAGCGGTTAGCTACCGATGCGCTTGAGAGTAGGCGATAGCGCACCGAGCTATTGCGGATAATGAGCGAGTTGATTTGAAGGTTGATAGGTGTCTGCTGCTTCGTGGTGTCCTTTGAAGCAAGCGAGTCTATAACGAACTGAAAGTTGGGTTTCGTCTCTGGCGTAGCCTTGTAGAGGTTAGCATTGAGTCCGAAGAACTGGGCGGAGGTGATTTCTATCTGCCCGTTGGCAAGTGCCAACAGGTTCACCTTCACCGAGATACGCGACACGGTGAGCATCTGCTTGTTCTGCTGGTCGAGCATCTGCGAGTCGTCGATAATGATGCGGTTGACAAATCCAAGGTCAACGCGTCCGATGCTCACCTTCGTGCCCAACTTCGCAGACAATGCATCGCCTACACACTCCCCGATAGTGTTCTGTATGAAGGGAATGTGCAAAAGCGTAACGATGGTGAGATACAGACCCGTAATGGTCCATATTATTATCTTGATAGTGCGTTTGAACACGTGCGAAACCTATAGTTTGTCGTAGTTAAAGAGTTTGCAAAATTACGTAAAATCATTGACAATGGCAAATAAAAGCGTTGAAAAACCCGATTGAAAGTTGATTTTATACCATCGTGCTCCGAACGCAATCTGATCGGACGGCGAACGCAATCTGATCGGGCGGCGGACGCAATCTGATCGGGTGGCGAACGCGATCCGATTGGGTGGCGGACGGTGAACGATGGCTTAAGTTCATTTATTATGTTCTTTTTAGTAAAGCAGAGTGTGGTCTGACATAGACTTTTCCTCGCAAATTGCTGTATTTGCAAACTCCATGTTGCATATTTGTGGCTTTTAAACGCTTGCCGTTCAAAAACTAATTGTGTGCGAAAATAAAAGAGAGCATTTGCTTTCTGAATCCGCTTATTTTTGTTAATTTTGTAGGAAATTTCCGCACGTTGCCGAATCTTGTCCGTCTTGATTGTGTCGAGTTGTGCAAGAAGGTGGCGTAAAAGCTATGCTGAAATATTCTTATAATCTATAAATATTTTATGGCAAATGTAATTAAGTTACGCAAGGGCTTGAACATTAACCTCAAGGGAAAGGCTGCACGGCAGAAGTTCTCTTCGGGCAAGTGTGCTCAGTACGCTCTTGTACCTGACGACTTTGTAGGCATGACCCCGAAGGTTGTCGTTCGCGAGGGCGACACGGTGAAAGTCGGCGACGCGCTGTTTGTCAACAAGAAGCAGACAGACGTGAAGTTCGCCTCGCCGGTGAGTGGAGTAGTGTCGGCAGTGGTCAGAGGCGACCGCCGCAAGGTGTTGCGCGTGGTTGTAGACGCTGACAAAGAGCAGCAGTATGTAGACTTTGGTCAGAAACAAGTGGCTTCGCTCGACGGCGACGCCGTAGTGAAGGCTCTGCTTGATGCCGGCTTGTTCGGCTACATCAACCAGCTTCCCTACGCTGTGTCGACCACTCCCGACCAGAAGCCGCGCGCCATCTTCGTGAGCGCATTGCGCGACATGCCGCTTGCCGGCGACTTCGAGTTCGAGCTCGAGGGCAACGAACGCGATTTCCAGACCGGTCTGTCGGCTCTCGCAAAGGTAGCCAAGACCTATCTCGGCATCGGTGCACAGCAGACAAGTGCTGCTCTCACAGGAGCTAAGGACGTAGAGGTGACAGTGTTCGACGGTGCTTGCCCGGCAGGCAACGTGGGCGTGCAGGTGAACAACATCGCTCCCGTGAATAAAGGCGAGGTGGTTTGGACTGTAGACCCTACAGCCGTTATCTTCTTCGGTCGTCTGTTCAACACAGGTAAGGTAGACCTGCGCCGCCTCGTGGCAGTAGCAGGCAGCGAAATCAACGAGCCGGCTTACACCGAAGCACTCGTTGGTCAGCCTATCTCTACACTCGTTGAGGGCAAGCTCGCTAAGACCGAGCACGTACGCCTCATCAACGGCAACCCGCTCACAGGTCGCAAGTGCACCACAGCCGACTACGTAGGCGGACACACATCAGAGATTACAGCCATCCCCGAGGGCGACGATGTAGACGAGATGTTGGGCTGGATACTTCCGCGCACCAACGACTTCTCCGTTAGCCGCAGCTACTTCTCTTGGCTCTTCGGCAAGAAGAAGGAGTACAGCCTCGACGCACGCGTGAAGGGTGGCGAGCGCCACATGATCATGAGCGGCGAGTACGACAAGGTGCTCCCGATGGACATCTACGGTGAATATCTCATCAAGGCTATCATCGCAGGCGACATCGACCGCATGGAGCAGCTCGGCATCTACGAGGTGGCACCAGAGGACTTCGCCCTGGCTGAATTTGTTGACTCTTCGAAGCTCGAACTGCAGCACATCGTGCGCCAGGGTCTCGACATGCTTCGCAAGGAGAACGCATAAGTTTAATTTAATTACAAAGAGAAAAGTATGAATTTTCTGAGAAAATATCTTAATAACGTCAAGCCGAACTTCGAGCCCGAAGGAAAGCTCCATGCTTTCCGCAGCTTGTTCGACGGCTTCGAGACTTTCCTGTTTGTACCCAACCAGACATCGAAGACCGGCGTAAATATCCACGACGCCATCGACTCGAAGCGTATCATGAGCTTCGTTGTCATCGCGTTGCTCCCGGCTCTGCTGTTCGGTATGTACAATGTGGGATTTCAGAACTATAAGGCAGCAGGCGCTCTCGCCGACGCTTCCTTCTTCTCAATGTTCCTCTACGGAGCATTGCAGGTGCTTCCGAAAATCATCGTCAGCTACGTTGTGGGCCTCGGCATCGAGTTCGCATGGGCACAGTGGAAAGGCGAGGAGATACAGGAGGGCTTCCTTGTTTCGGGCATCATCATTCCGCTCATCATCCCCGTTGGCTGTCCGCTTTGGGCGCTCGCCATCGCAGTGGCTTTCGCCGTTGTAATCGGCAAAGAAATCTTCGGCGGAACAGGTATGAACATCTTCAACGTAGCGCTCATCACACGCGCGTTCCTCTTCTTCTCTTATCCTACGAAGATGTCGGGCGACGCAGTTTGGGTGGCTAACGACACAATCTTCGGCTTGGGCAATACACTGCCCGACACCTTCACCTGCGCAACTCCGCTCGGCGAGATAGCACAGGGCGTGGCTTCAAACGCAAGCCTTGCCGACATGGTGTTCGGTTTCATCCCAGGCTCAATCGGTGAGACAAGTGTCATCGCCATCGCTATCGGTGCAGTTATCCTGCTTTGGACAGGCATCGCTTCTTGGCGCACAATGTTCAGCGTGTTCGTAGGCGGTGCTGTCACAGCATACATCTTCGAGGCACTCGGCATGACTCCTATCGCGTGGTATGAGCACCTCGTGCTCGGCGGTTTCTGCTTCGGTGCAGTGTTCATGGCTACCGACCCCGTAACATCGGCTCGCACACAGTGCGGACAGTACTGGTACGGCGCAATCATCGGTGTAGTTGCCGTTATCGTGCGCGTGATGAACCCTGGTTACCCAGAGGGCATGATGCTCGCCATCCTCTTCATGAATATGTTCGCTCCGCTCATCGACTACTGTGTAGTGCAGAAGAACATCTCTAAGCGAATGAAACGTTTAACCAACAAATAACACTCTCGGAATATGGAAGAAACAAAGAAGAAAGGATTCAACACCAGTTCGAATTCTTATACAATATTATATTCTGTAGTTATCGTCGTTATCGTGGCATTCTTGCTGGCGTTCGTGTCTTCATCGCTCAAGCAGCAGCAGAACGAGAACGTGGCTCTCGACAAGAAGAAGCAGATTCTCGCTGCGCTAAACATCCGCGACATCGACGGTGCTGAAGCTACCGATATATATAATAAGGTGGTGACAGCCGACAAGGTTATCGACCGCAACGGCGCGGAAGTAGAGGCTGGAAAGCAGGGCGGCACAGAAGCTGGCTTCCTCTGCAACAGCGCTTCGATGAAGGAAGGCAAGCTCGCACTCTATGTTTGCAGCGTAGAAGGCGAGACAAAGTACGTCATCCCGGTTTACGGTATGGGTCTTTGGGGCGGCATCAACGGCTACATCGCGCTCAACGCCGACAAGCAGACCGTTTACGGTGCCTATTTCAACCACGAAGGCGAGACAGCTGGTCTGGGCGCAGAGATCAAGGACTCACGCGCTTGGCAAGACCAGTTCAAGGGCAAGCACGTCTTTGCTGAGGGCAAGGATGGCGTGGCTCTCTCTGTAGTGAAGAAGAACGAGAAGACAGACCCGTCTACACAGTGCGACGCCGTGACCGGCGCTACACTCACATGTAACGGCGTGAGCGACATGCTCAAGAACTGCCTCGGCGAGTACACAAAATTCTTAACATCTAAATAAGGAGGAGAAATAAGATTATGAGTTTGTTTTCAAAAGAGAATAAGGCAGCTTTCACCAATCCTCTGAACCTCGACAACCCTATCCTCGTCCAGGTGCTCGGCATCTGCTCGGCTCTCGCTGTTACATCACAGCTCAAGCCGGCTATCGTGATGGGTCTTGCCGTGACAGTGATCACAGCCTTCGCAAACGTGATTATCTCAATCATCCGCAACACAATCCCTAACCGCATCCGTATCATCGTGCAGTTGGTAGTGGTTGCAGCTCTTGTTACCATCGTAAGCCAGGTGCTGAAGGCTTTCGTCTACGACGTGAGCGTAGAGCTCTCGGTATACGTAGGTCTTATCATCACCAACTGTATCCTCATGGGTCGTCTTGAGGCGTTCGCTATGCAGAACAAGCCTTGGCCGTCGTTCCTCGACGGTGTGGGCAACGGTCTGGGCTATGCCTACATCCTCGTTGTGGTAGGCGGTCTGCGCGAGCTTCTCGGTCGTGGCACACTCCTCGGCTTCCAGATCATCCCGCAGTGCGTTTACGACGCAGGCTACATCAACAACGGTATGATGACAATGCCGGCAATGGCGCTCATCCTGCTCGGTTGCGTGATATGGGTTCACAGAGCTTATTTTTACAAGGAAAATAATTAATGACAATGGAACATTTATTAAGTCTTTTCTTCCGGTCCATCTTCGTGGACAACATGATATTCGCCTTCTTCCTCGGCATGTGCTCGTTCCTTGCCGTGTCGAAGAACGTGAAGACATCATTGGGATTGGGTCTTGCCGTTACGTTCGTGTTGCTCGTTACCGTGCCTGTCGACTATCTGTTGCAGACAAAGGTGCTCGGCCCGGACTGCTTGGTTGATGGTGTAGACCTTTCCTACTTGAGTTTCATCCTCTTCATCGCTGTCATCGCAGGTATCGTGCAGCTGGTGGAGATGATTGTCGAGAGATACTCGCCGTCGCTCTACGCAGCTCTGGGTATCTTCCTTCCGCTTATCGCCGTTAACTGCGCCATCATGGGTGCTTCGCTCTTCATGCAGCAGCGCATCAACCTCGACCCGTCTAACACACAGTACATCGGCAACGTTGTCGACGCTGTTGTTTACGCTTTGGGTAGCGGTATCGGTTGGACACTCGCCATCGTATCAATGGGTGCTATCCGCGAGAAGCTCCAGTACAGCGACGTGCCAAAGCCTCTACAGGGTCTCGGCATCACGTTCATCACTGTAGGCCTCATGGCTATGGCTATGATGTGCTTCTCTGGTCTTAAAATATAATAAGGAGAACTCAACACTATGAATACATCATTTATATTTGCAAGTATCGGAGTGTTCCTTATCGTGATACTCCTCTTGGTTGTCATCCTTCTCGTGGCTAAGAAGTTCCTCAGCCCGAGCGGCAATGTCAACATCGAAATCAACGGCGACAAGACCATCAACGTGCCGCAGGGTTCTTCGTTGATGACTACGCTCAACGAGAACGGCATCTTCCTGCCTTCTGCATGCGGCGGTAAGGCAAGCTGCGGACAGTGTAAGGTGCAGGTGCTTGAGGGTGGCGGCGAGATTCTCGACTCGGAGAAGCCCCACTTCACACGCAAACAGATCAAGGACAACTGGCGTCTGGGATGCCAGTGCAAGGTGAAGTCGGACATGAAGATCAAGGTGCCCGATTCGGTTATGGGTGTTAAGGAATGGGAGTGCGAGGTTATCTCGAACAAGAACGTTTCTTCATTCATCAAGGAGTTCAAGGTGGCTCTGCCTCCGGGCGAACACATGGACTTCGTTCCTGGTTCTTACGCTCAGATCAAGATACCGGCATACGACTGCATCGACTACGACAAGGACTTCGACAAGGATCTTATCGGCAAAGACTACATCGGCGCATGGGAGAAGTTCAACATCTTCTCGCTCAAGGCTCACAACCCAGAGCCTACAGTGCGTGCCTACTCAATGGCAAACTATCCGGACGAGGGCGACATCATCACGCTTACTGTGCGTATCGCCACAACTCCGTTCCTGCCACGTCCGCAGGTGGGCTTCCAGAACGTACCGACAGGTATCGCTTCGTCGTACATCTTCTCACTGAAGCCAGGCGACAAGGTGATGATGTCAGGTCCTTACGGCGACTTCCACCCGAACTTCACTTCTGGCAAGGAGATGATTTGGATTGGTGGTGGTGCAGGTATGGCTCCGCTGCGTGCTCAGATTATGCACATGACAAAGACGTTGCACACTACCGACCGCGAGCTCCACTTCTTCTACGGCGCACGCGCTCTCGGCGAGGCGTTCTTCCTTGAGGACTTCTGGGAGTTGGAGAAGGAGTTCCCGAACTTCCACTTCCACCTCTCGCTCGACCGCAAGGACCCCGTTGCAGATGCTCAGGGCGTGAAGTACTACGAGGGCTTCGCTGTAAACTGCATCCGCGACACCTACTTGAAGGATCACGAGGCACCAGAGGATTGCGAGTACTACCTCTGCGGACCTCCAATGCTCATCAAGACCGTTACCGACTACCTCGACTCGCTCGGCGTAGACCCGGAGAGCATCATGTACGACAACTTCGGATAATCAATCCTTATGTTTATACTTACAAAAAAGCCGCTGACTGCTGTCAGCGGCTTTTTTGTTGCTCTTTTGCCATAATTGCAATGCCTAAACAACTTTGTAATAAATAATTTTGTATTTTTGCAATACATATCAAACATGTAATAAGATGAAGACAGGTAAAACAACAAACAAGCCTAAGAAACTCAATGTTGAGTTCAGCGTTGAGATAACTGGCGAAGACGCTCCGACTAAATTTGACAAGCGTCGTGAACGTTGGTCTGTTGCCGTGTGGTGCTCTCTTTTCATTCTTGCCACTTCCTTGGTTTGTGGTATGTTCGTGGAGCTGAGTCTGGGTCTTTCAGCAATAGTCGTCATAAGCTTTATTTCGTTCCTGGTCTCTTTATGTAATGCAGGGAGCGTTTATCCTGAAGAACCAGGGAATGACGATTTCCCTTGGTACGGCGGTCTTTAGCCTTCTCTTTTCTTTTATACAGCGTCAAATTTCCTTGTGGGCGGATTAAAGAAAAATCCCTCGATGCGTCACGCACCGAGGGAGTGAATAGTTCTCTTATATTTATTTCATGTACACCATGAAAACAAATCAAAACAATACTGCATTCTGCATTTTTAAAGCAAGGCGTTTAAAGCCTGTCATTATCTCCGCCTTACGTTCTGTGCTTGGCTTGCGTGTGCCTATCGCGTATTGTCGCATGACAGAAGGGTTGATACCAATCTCTCGTGCCACGCCAGCAATGTTGACAAAGTCGTAAAAACTGAACAAAGAGCCCACATCGAAGCGATACTCAATCTCAAGTTCAGGAGCCTCAATGCCGTCATCCTTAAAATCAGCAACGGCATCTTGCCAACCGCTCATCATATCATTTATTGCAGCTTTGGCTGACGAACCGAGACCAAGAACGCCAGTCTTCAGCTCTGTGATATTCATGTAACAAGAAAAGTTCTTCTCGCCCGGCTCTCTTTTTACATTGGCAATTACTTTCATAACCTATCGTCATTATTATTTATATATCGAAATTAAGTTCTCTACCCCGTAACCCATTCAGAAGAGGAAGCCGCCCGGAACTTGCCGGGCAGCCACCTCGTTTACTTGATTAAAAGGCCCTCAAGAATAGAGTTTGCAGTCTCCTTCTCGATTTCCTTACTTCCGTGCCTTGGAACTGATGTCCTTCCGCCAGTCTTTGGATTTACCCAAATGTCGTGCTTGGCACCATGTCGCTTGATAAAGCATCCTGCTTTAATCAAGATTCTAATCAATTCTGAATGTTTCATGATGTAAGAGAACTATTTGTCTTGTTTTATTAAGACACTGCAAAGATAACAAAAAAGTTAGCATCGTCCAAATTTTTAGATAACTTTTTTGTTAACATGATAAAAAGTTCTTGGATCTAACCATCTTTTATTCTCTTCGCAATCTCCTATAAAATCTTATATAAAACAAAGTACGCGAAAAAATCCTCCATATCTTCCATAATCGCTGTAAGCTGCACGGTATGAGCACGATAAAGGCTGGCAGATAATCCGCAGAACGAGATATCTACCAGCCTATCTGTCAGCCTCAAAGTCTTATCCTTCAGCTTTTCAGCTGCACTTGCTCTTACGCTCACAGTATCTCTCGCACTGCGAGCAGAGGTCGTAGCCGAGCATAGTGCCGAGCATGAAGTCTTCTTCTGGCGTTAGCAGGTTGAGCGGGCGTGTCACAATCATGCGTATGGCGTTGAGGCATTCCTCTCTGCCGAAATACAGGTTCAAGCGATCGTTGCCTACGGGCTGTATGACGTATTTTATGTTCTGGCTTTCCAGTCGGCGTATGGCAAAGTCCTCGTATTTCTTGTTGAACGTGAAGAGCACCATACGGCGCACTCCCTTCTTGTATTCGTAGATATGGTTCATCAGAACCTTCATGTCTACTGGTAAAATTGTGGATTGCTGCATGATTGCGAACTTTAATAATTAATTGTAAGAGTGAGAACTTATTGCGTGTGGTTTAGAGGCATGGCTTTATTTCAGCCACCCAAGCGTCGATGCGCTCGTCGGTCTTGTCGTCTTCGTTCACCTCGTCAAGAGCCAGTCCGACGAACTTGCCGTCTACCACCGCTTCCGAATCGTCAAATGTATAGTCTTCAGTAGCTACTGCTCCGATTACGTTGGCGCCAGCCGCCTTAACGGCATTGTATAGCTCAGCCATACCGCCCACGAATGTGTCGGGGTACGATTCCGAGTCGCCGCAGCCGAAGAGAGCCACTGTCTTGCCGCTGAGGTCGGTACCCTTGAGTGTCTTTATGCCGTCATACCAGTCGTCCTGCATTTCGCCTGCGCCCCATGTAGACGTGCCGAGAATGAAGTTTTCGTTGTCGGCGAGAACGCTCGCGTCGAGGTCAGTCACGTTGATAACGTTGTCTACGCCCAGTTTGGCTCCTATTCTGCCAGCCAGGTCTTCGCAGGTGCCGGTGCTTGTGCCGTAGATGATTACAGTTGTTTTCATAATCTTAGTTGTTTTTATTTGTAAATGTATGGTTAAAGAATTTGGTTTTATCACCGTTGCAAAATTAGCTTGCTTCCGACTTTTACGCAATACCTAAATTCGATGATTTTGAAACTGGTGAGGGCGTTTCGTTTTGTATATTAAAAACGAATAAAAGTGATATTTATGTCGGTAAAAGTTGCTTTATAGTTTGCTTTTATTATAAAATATTTTAAAAAGTACTGAATTTCAAATATTTGCATTAACTTTGTAGCGATTTTGTGGCAACTTGTGCGGTGTGTAAACGTTTATTCCGCATGAGTGTTCACTATTTTTTTGAAAGGATAATTATTAGTAAAAGAGATTATTAGGTATTAAAAACAAAAACTCATTAAAGATGAAAAAGATTTTAACCCTATTAATGTTAGGTGGAGTAGCTCTTGCTGCTAATGCCCAACAGATTAATGGCGACTTTGATGGCGATTGGAAGGATTGTGTGCCTTGGACAAGTGATGGCAACACGACTATTGTAAGTGCTCAGCCCGAGGGATGGCATATATCTAATGTGTGTGTACGTAAAAGTATAGCTGTTGGTTCTGCTGTTAAGGGCAGTAATAATACTCGTCAGGCAGTACACTTGACTAATCAGTCTAAGAAAATTCCTGCATACCTCACTTTGGGTACACCGTGGGCTACAGCACAGGTGAAATGTCTTTGGTACGATGTAAAAGGTAATTCTACGGATGGAGGTACTTGGGGCGGTATAAATTTCACATATCATCCCGATGCCATAGCTTACGAATATAAGCGTGACAACTCCAAGGGTGATGAGAATGCTACTGTGATTGCATATCTGTGGAAAGGAACTTGGACACAGAAGGATGTTCCTGGAAATCCTACTTGGCACGCAGCGTGGTATGTCAATCCTACATACGTAGACATGAATGACCGCGAGCGCAATGTGCTTGGTATGCAAATGCAAGGCACACTTGGTGGCGAGGTGACGCATACCAACGACGCTAAGCTTCTTGCGTCGTTACAGAAGTACATCACAAATAGTACTAAGGGCGAATGGGTGAGCGATACTATCCCGTTCGACTATAAGGATATGACATCAGGTGTGGAGAAGGTGAACGTAATCTTCTCGGCTACCGACTACTTCGGTGGCCGCAACAGCATCGTGGACGGCAATTCGCTCACTGTTGACAATGTTAGGTTTATTTACTATCACGCTCTTGACACTCTTGCCACAACCGATAGTGAAGGCAAGGCTATAGCACTGAACGAGAAGTTTGCAGCAGACCGTTACAACTACACCGTCAATGCGATGTATGATGCTAACAAAACAAAGGTGCCTTACACCAAGAAGGGTGTTGCTGCTACGGTGGATACGAAATACGACGAGGCTACTCGCGTGTTCTCTATCATTGTGAAGGGTGAGGACTACGACGCTGTAAACAATCCGTCGGCTATCAGCACCTATACCATTAAGTATAAGAAGCCGGCTCCGACACTCACTTCGCTTGTTGTGGCAGGAAAGGAGTTTATCTCGGCAGGAAAGGACGATAAGGACTTCACTGCTAATGGTAAGTACAACGCCGACGAGGTGTCTTACAAGACTTCTTCGGAGACAGCTAAGGTTAATACAAGTTACGACAAAGTTACGGGTAAGCTCACCATCACTGTTGAAGATGAGGAGTCGATGACTAATGTCTACACTATCACATTTAATGGTAAGGAGAAGGTAGCTTTCTATCAGATACCTAACGCCGACTTCGAGAACTGGGGCGAGACAGCCCTCGCTGAGACATGGAACTCGTTTGAATCAGCAACCGGTAAATATGCTTCGTTTGCTTCTTTCTCGCCGATGCCCGAAAAGATAGATGGATTTGAGGGTTATGGTGTCCGCATCAAGTCGAAAGATCTTGGTCTGGCTTATGCCAACGGTAACATCACAACCGGTCGTATCAATATGGGTGACACAAACCCTGCAGATGTCTCTAACTACAACTTCACCGACTTGAACGACATAAATGGTAGTCTGCCATTCACTGGTACCCCCGACGCGTTCGAGGTGTACGCACGCTTCACTCCTGGTACAGCCAAGAATGAGGGCACAGTACTTCAGGGTCGCGTTCAGCTCATCGTTCATGGCGAGGTGGCATATCACGACCCAGAGCTCAGCGAGCAGGCTGCTAACAAGATTGCTTCGGCTTCGGTGCTCATTCCGGCAACAGCAGATTGGACCAAGTTCACGGGCAAGTTCAGCTACACTGGCAACGAGAGTGGTAAGCAGTATCTCCTTGCTTCGGCTACAACCAACCCCGTGCCAGGTGCATCTAAGGACGACCAGCTCGACCTTGACAACCTCAAGCTCATCTATTATCACACTCTTGAGTCTCTGACCACAACCGACAGCGAAGGCAAGGCTATAGCACTGAACGAGAAATTCGCTGAGGATTGCTACAACTACACAGTTGATGCGGTGTATGATGCTAACAAGACGAAGGTTTCTTACACCAAGAAGGGCATTGCTGCTACGGTGGATACAAAATACGACGAGGCTACTCGCGTGTTCTCTATCATTGTGAAGGGCAATGACTACGATGCACAGAGCAATCCGTCGGCTATAAGCACCTATACCATTAAGTATAAGAAGCCGGCTCCGACACTCACTTCGCTCGTTGTGGCAGGCAAGGAGTTTATCTCGGCAGGCAAGGACGATAAGAATTTCACTGCTGCTGGTAAGTATCAAGCCGATGAGGTGTCTTACAAGGCTTCTTCTGAGACAGCTAAGGTTAATGTAAGTTACGATAAGTTTACAGGTAAGCTCACTATCACTGTCGAAGATGAGGGGACGCTGATCAATGTCTATACTATCACTTTCGAAGAGAAGGAGAAGGCTGCTTTCTATCAGATACCTAACGCCGATTTCGAGAACTGGGGCGAGACATCCCTCGCTGAGACCTGGAACTCGTTTGAATCAGCAACCGGCGATTTGGCTAAATGGGCCTCAATGTCGCCGAAGCCCGAAAAGATAGATGGATTTGAGGGTTCTGGTGTCCGCATCAAGTCGAAAGATCTTAGTCTGGCTTATGCCAACGGCAATATCACAACCGGACGTATCAATATGGGTAACATGAGCCCTGCAAATGCCTCTAACTACAACTTCACCGACTTAAACGACGCAAGAGGCAACCTGCCGTTCACGGGTACACCGGACGCGTTCGAGGTGTATGCACGCTTTGCTCCTGGCACAGCCAAGAATGAGGGCACAGTACTTCAGGGTCGCGTTCAGCTCATCGTTCATGGCGAGGTGGCATATCACGACCCAGAGCTCAGCGAGCAGGCTGCTAACAAAATTGCTTCGGCTGCGGTGCTCATCCCGGCAACAGCAGATTGGACGAAGTTCACGGGCGAGTTTAACTACACTGGCAACGAGAGCGACAATATGTATCTTCTTGCTTCGGCAACAACCAACCCCGTGCCAGGTGCATCTAAGGACGACCAGCTCGACCTTGATAACATCAAGCTCATTTACTATCACGCACTTAGCAACCTTACATTCAACGGTGTTAAGCTCGCCGGCTTCTCTGCTGACAAGACCGACTACACTATCACCATCGATGGCGACGTAGCCGAGGCTGCTGATAAGATTAAGTATGTAGTGAAGGGTAGGGGTGCTTCTGCCACAACGTATTTAGAGGGTGACGTGCTGACCATCACCGTAAACGGCAACGACTACGCCGCAAACGCTGAGAGCCAGACCGTTTACACCGTGAAGTTCGAGAAGAAGGTGGTTGACGGCATCAACTCAATCTCGGCTGACTATGCAAAGAACCACAAGGTGTACACACTAAGTGGTGTTCGTGTGAACGGCAAGCCTGCTGCAGGCGTTTACATTGTTGACGGAAAGAAAGTTGTTATTAAGTAATTGAGAATTCTCAACTAAATAAAAAGAGGTTATGACTATTCAAGTCATAACCTCTTTTTATTTATTGTTTGTTTCGTATCGACCGACGCGGATGTCTGCATCGACCGACGCGGATGTCTGCACCGACCGACGCGGATGTCTGCATCGACCGACGCGGATGTCTGCACCGATCGACGCGAACTACGTACATGCTACTTTTACTTCAGCACACCAAGCTCTTTGCCCACCTTAATGAAAGCAGCGATTGCCTTGTCGAGTTGCTCGCGTGTGTGACCAGCAGAGAGCTGCACGCGGATGCGAGCCTCGCCCTTCGGCACAACTGGGTAGTAGAAGCCCGTAACGTAGATGCCTTCCTCAAGCAGGCGGTTAGCGTAGCGCTGAGAGAGCGGAGCATCGTAGAGCATAACGGCGCAGATGGCACTCTGTGTAGGCTTGATGTCGAAGCCCGCAGCCATCATCTTGTCGCGGAAATAGTTCACGTTCTCTACGAGGCGATCGTGGATAGAGTTGTCCTCCTTCAACATCTTGAACACCTCAAGACTTGCGCCGATGATAGACGGAGCCAATGAGTTAGAGAAGAGGTACGGGCGGCTGCTCTGGCGCAGCATGTCGATAATCTCCTTGCGACCAGTTGTAAATCCGCCGAGTGCGCCACCGAATGCCTTGCCCAATGTGCCTGTGTAGATGTCCACACGACCGTATGTCTTGCAAAGCTCGCTCACACCGTGACCCGTTGCGCCTACAACGCCAGCCGAGTGCGACTCGTCAACCATTACGAGAGCGTCGTACTTCTCTGCCAAGTCGCAGATCTTGTCCATCGGAGCCACGTTGCCGTCCATAGAGAACACACCGTCGGTGCAGATGATGCGGAAACGCTGAGCCTGAGCCTCCTGCAAGCACTTCTCCAGCTCTTCCATGTTGGCGTTGGCGTAGCGGTAGCGCTTAGCCTTGCACAGACGCACGCCGTCGATGATAGAAGCGTGGTTGAGTGCGTCAGAGATGATTGCGTCCTCGTCGGTGAGGAACGAGCCGAACAAGCCGCCGTTGGCATCGAAGCAGGCAGCATATAATATGGTGTCTTCTGTCTGGAAATACTCAGAGATGGCAGCCTCAAGCTCCTTGTGGATGTCCTGTGTACCGCAGATGAAGCGTACAGACGACATACCGAAACCGCGACGATCCATCATCTTCTTTGCACCCTCAATGAGGCGCGGGTGGTTAGACAGACCAAGATAGTTATTGGCGCAGAAGTTGAGCACTTCCTTACCATTTACCTGGATTGCAGCCTGCTGAGGGCTTTCAATGATACGTTCCTCTTTGTAGAGACCTGCTTGCTTCAGATTCTCCAAAGCGGCAGCGAGATGTTCTTTTACTTTTCCGTACATGAGATAGGTTATTTTAAAAGTTTTTTGTTATTACAAGTGCAAATTAACTCATTATTTTTGATACGTGAAAATGTTTATAGTAGTTTTTTTAGCGTAATGAAAAAAAATGAACGATTTTGTATTGCCGTGTGAAAAATTTTTCTTTCCTTTGTACTCATAAACGCTTAAATATATATACGATGAACAATATCTTGGTTATTGGCTCTACTGGTCAGATTGGCTCTGAGCTAACAAGGAAGTTAAGAAGCATTTACGGAAACGCAAATGTTGTAGCTGGTTACATTAAGGGCGCAGAGCCAACGGGTGAGCTTGCTGAGGCTGGTCCTATGGCAGAGTGCGATGTGACAAACCAACAGATGATTGCTGACGTTGTGAAGAAGTACAACATCGACACCATCTACAATCTCGCAGCGTTGCTCTCTGTCGTTGCCGAGTCGAAGCCGCGTTTGGCTTGGAAGATTGGTATCGACGGCTTGTGGAACATTCTTGAGGTAGCTCGTGAGCACGGTTGTGCAGTTTTCACACCGAGTTCAATCGGTTCGTTCGGCTTGAACACACCGAAGATGCTCACACCGCAGGATACTATTCAGCGTCCGCGCACTATCTACGGTGTGTCTAAGGTCACCACAGAGCTGCTGAGCGACTACTACCATAATAAATATGGTGTAGATACTCGTGCTGTGCGTTTCCCTGGCGTTATCTCTTACGTAACACCTCCGGGTGGCGGCACAACCGACTACGCAGTAGACATCTACTACTCGGCTGTTCGTGGCGAGAAGTTCGTCTGCCCGATTAAGGAGGGCACACTCATGGACATGATCTACATGCCCGACGCATTGAAGGCTGCCGTAGACATTATGGAGGCAGACCCAGCACGTCTCGTACACCGCAACGCGTTCAACATCGCTTCGCTCAGCTTCGCACCAGAGACAGTGTTCGCTGCTATCAAGAAGTACAAGCCTGAGTTCGAGATGACTTACGACGTTGACCCGTTGAAGCAGAGCATCGCCGAGAGCTGGCCTGACCGCATGGATGACACCTGCGCTCGCGAGGAGTGGGATTGGTGTCCGGCTTACGACCTCGACGCTATGACAAAGGATATGCTTGAGAAGCTTACAATCAAGCTCAAAGGATAAATAAACAAAAAACTCGTTGCACGCTATGCAACGAGTTTTTTGTTTATAGATAGGTTGCTGATTACAGTCTTTCGAGCACCTCCTTGATGAGGTCGTCGATGTGGCTCTTATAGCCAGTGTCGGCTTTCTTGATGCGACGGTTGGCGATGACCATGCAAACCGTTGTGGCTTTGTGACCCATGAGGCGAGCAAGTCCGGCGAGCGCTGAGCTCTCCATCTCAAAGTTGGTGATGTGCTTTCCGTTGTACTCGAAGTTCTCGAGCTTCTCGTTCTGGTTAGGGTCGGTGAGCGGAATGCGCAGCTCGCGTCCCTGCGGACCGAAGAAGCCACCGCAAGCTACCGTGATGCCACGCACCATGTCGTCGGCAGCTATGCGCTCCACAAGCTCCTTGTCGGCAGCTATGGCGTATGGTGCAGGCTGGCACATATTGCCCGACCAACCGAGGTGGTTGAGCAGTGCACGCTCCATCTGCAAGTCGCAGACAGCGTTGCGGCCAGCGTAGAAGTTGAGCAGACCGTCGAAACCGATAGAGTACTCCGAGCAGACGAAGGTGCCGGCAGGCGTGTAGAGCTGCAAACCGCCGCATGTGCCGATGCGCACAATCTCGAGCGAGCGCAGTGTCTCCTTCTCATGGCGAGTCTTGAAGTCGATGTTAGCCAGCGCATCAACCTCGTTCATCACGATGTCGATGTTGTCGCAGCCGATGCCGGTAGAGATAACCGTGATGCGTTTGCCCTTATATGTACCCGTAACGGTGCGGAACTCGCGGCTCTCTACTGCGCACTCCTTGGTGTCGAAGTGTGATGCCACGAGGTCGACACGTCCCGGGTCGCCCACGAGTATCACCTTGTCGGCGAGTTGTTCCGGTTTCACGTGTAAGTGGAAGATGCTACCATCTTCGTTGATGATAAGCTCTGATTCTGCGAAATATTTCTTTTCCATAATCTGATGTTCTGTTAGTAAATAGTTATTTTGATTGTTAGTATTAGTTATTTCTTGATGAGTTTGTTCTCAGCGGTGCGCAGTTGTGCCTCCAGTGTCTTCAACTGCTGACGTGCCTCGTCGAGTTGCTGCTCAAGCTGCAGTATATCTCTTGTGAGTGCGGTGCGGTTGTTGTCAGCAGTGTTGTGATACTTCTCGCGCAAGGTGTTCAATGTTCTCTGTTTGTTCTTCGAGTCGTTTTGTAGGCGCATCACCTCGTAGTACATCTGTCGTGTGGCATCGCTACGGAAGCTCTTTATGTCGGTGTACACCACGTCGTCGTTCACCACGAAGTTCACCTTGTCCGTTGCTGCTACTCGTGTGTTTGCTTCTTCCTTAATGGCGTTCAGTTCTTTCTGCGCACGTTCGCGTATCTCTGGTGTTGGCCATGTGTCGCGTATGCGTATCAGCGATGCCAAGCTCTTGAGTCTGCTCTCCGACATCTCGTCAGCATTGTAGTTGGTGCGCTGTTCGGGCATGGCGAATGCATATACGCACGCTTTGCCTTCGGGCTGTCGGCGTGTGGTGGCAAACCATGCGAAGCGTTCGGCATCCGATTCCACGTAGATGAAGTCGTCGTCGTGAGAGTTGAACGGCAGTCCGATGTTCTCCGGCTCGAAGTATGTTCCCTCGTCTGCGTTGTACTTCGCTACGTAGATGTCGCGCTTGCCGAGTCCGTCGTCGGCAATACCCGACACGTAGAGTGTCTGACCGTCTGACGATAGGAACGGATAGCTAATGTGCTTCAGTTTCGAGTCTATTTCGCTGATGCGATGCGGTTCGCCCCATCCGTCGCCCAACTTGTTGCGCATGTACAGATGTTGCACGCTGTCCTTGCCCAATTCGGTGTAGTAGCACTTGTTGGCGAAACCGTTGATGAAGACATACTGGTTGGGTTGTGTGTCGGTGTCGAAGAAGCTGTTGTAGCTCACGAACTTGCCGTATTTCGGCGAGAGCGGTATTGTTTCCACTACTCGGTTCTTGTCCACAATCGTGCTATCCACTACGAATATGCTCTGCGTGTTTGGCAGCATCGCATTGAAGTTCTCCTGCTGGCGAGCGTTCATCGGGTTGGCCGTAGCAGCGTTTCTCACATTCTTGCGTGCTACGGGCTTCGCCTTCCTCTGCTGTGCGCAAACCATTGTCGACGACAGTAAGAGTGCAAAAAGTATGTATTTCTTTGAATTCATAGTCGTGTAGGTTGTATTCATGTGATATTTATTATTGCAAAAGTAATAAAATAATTTATATTACGTTACAATATATGATGGAAAAACAAAATAGCTATTCACATATACTGAAGTACACCAGCTTGTTTGGTGGTGTGCAAGTGCTCAGTATCCTTGTCGGGCTGGTTCGCAACAAACTTGTTGCGCTCATTCTTGGTCCGATGGGTATGGGTTTGTTGGCTTTATTTTCCTCTACCATAAAGCTT
>ENA-UESD01001527-UESD01001527.1-human-gut-metagenome-genome-assembly--contig:-NODE-1527-length-18532-cov-6.886318_pt1 | contig 18532 bp, 8 predicted proteins | sample MGYA00242985_ERZ507986 | MGnify/ENA primary metagenome ERZ507986 (study PRJEB26167, sample SAMN06115408) | human gut metagenome | host: Homo sapiens | place: China:Guangxi | collected 2016-04-06... | reverse complement strand
CGCGAGGGTTGGCAGGTAGGTCCCACATCGGCCACCAAGACCGACTGTTGGAACGGCAAAGGTTACCTTCCCTACAATCAGATGACTCTTCCACGTACGACCTACGGAGCCAACAACAATGTGCGTATCATCCGCTATGCCGAAGTGCTGCTGATGAACTCCGAAGCCAAAGTCAGACTGGGCAAGGATGGAGACGCAGGCTACAACGAAGTGCGCCGGCGTGCAGGCATGAGCACCAAAACCGGTGTTACCCTGAAAGACGTGATGGACGAACGCCGGATGGAACTTTGCGGCGAATGGTGTGCCCGTTATGTGGACTTGGTGCGTACCGGCGATGCCGCCACCGTACTCGGTCCCAAAGGATGGACAGCAGAAAAGACTTATTGGCCCATACCGGCCAACCAGTTGGACGACCTTCCTGATTTGAAGCTGGAACCCATTGACGGAATTGCCGAATAAATCCGTTCCAATATGGTAAAAAGATTCCTAATCAGTTGTGGAATAGCCTTTGCCGCTCTGGCGACAAAGGCAACCCCTGACGATTCCATCAAAGTGGTGAAGGGGCAAGTCAGTGACTATTACATCACTGTAACCCAAGACCGTATCGTAAAAGGACACGTACTGGACACCAACCGCCAGCCACTCGCAGGCGCCACAGTCATGTTCTTCGCAAGTCCCATGCACAATACCACTGCCCACGACGGCAGCTTTGCCATCAAAGGAGCGAAGAACGACGTGCACCTGTATGTCTACTATCCCGGGAAAAAGATAGTGAACAGAATCCTGGCACTGGATGAAACCGATATTGAGGTAGTGATGGAAAAAGAGGTACACAAGGCAACCGCAATCTGCCGCCCCGCCCAGGCGACCCGGTGGTATGACCCACAGGCGCCTCTGTCGCGCACCTTCTGCAATCCGATGAACATCAGTTACAACTTCGAGCCTTTCAACAACAATGTGCGTCCCAACGGTTCGTTCCGTTCCTCTGCCGACCCGATGGCTGTGGAATACAAAGGAGAATATTTTCTGTTCTCCACCAACCAGGGCGGTTTTCATTATTCCAAGAACCTGGTGGATTGGGATTTCGTTCCTGCCAGCTTCCAGCGCAAGCCTACGGACGATGACCAGTGTGCGCCGGCCGCCTATGTAAGCGGCGACACGCTGTTCTATACCGGCTCCACCTACGAAGGTCTGGCCGTGTGGTACAGCACGCATCCCAAAACGGGACGTTTCAAACGTGCCATCGAAAAGAACGTACTTCCTTCATGGGATCCTTGTCTGTTTCTGGACGACGACGGCAGATTGTATCTGTACTATGGCTCCAGCAATGAATATCCCTTGAAAGCGGTAGAACTGGACCGGAATGATTTCTACCCCATCAGCAAGATTCACGATGTCATGATGCTCCGCCCCGAAGAACACGGCTGGGAACGTTTCGGCATGAACAATGACGATGAAGTGACACTCCGCCCATTCACAGAGGGCGCTTACATGACCAAACACAATGACAAATATTATTTCCAATATGGTGCTCCGGGCACTGAATTCAAAGTCTATGCCGATGGCGTATATGTTTCGGATTCCCCGCTGGGCCCGTTTGTCTACCAGAAGCATAACCCGATGTGCTACAAGCCGGGCGGTTATGTGCAAGGTGCCGGTCATGGAGGCACGTTCTGCGACGTGAAAGGCAATTACTGGCACGTGGCCACCTGCATGCTCTCCCTGAAGTACAAGTTCGAACGCCGCATCGGTCTTTATCCGGTGGCTTTCGACAAGGATGGTGTCATGTATTCGTCTACTGCCTTCGGCGATTATCCCAACTGGGCAGAACCGATGGACGTAAAGAACCCTGCAGAGCGTTTCACGGGATGGATGCTTCTGTCCTACGGCAAACCGGTGGAGGTATCATCTACGGATAGCATCCATGCAGCTTCCAACCTGACGGACGAAAGTATGCGCACCTACTGGGCAGCCCGTTCCGGCAACCCCGGCGAATGGGCCGGGATAGACCTGGGCAGTACAAAGAATGTACGTGCCGTGCAGTTGAACTTCTACGACCATAAAGCGGTTCAATACAACCGTGCCATGGATATTTATCACCAATACCGTATTTTTGCTTCCGAAGACGGAAAAGAATGGACATTGGTCATAGACAAGAGCGACAGTGACAAGGATTGTCCGCACGACTACATCGAGCTCAACGAGCCGTTGCGTGCCCGTTATCTGAAATACGAGAATGTGCACATGCCTACGGGAAATGTCGCCTTGTCCGGCTTCCGCGTCTTCGGGAACGGTGACGGCGATGTCCCGCAAGCCGTGAAAGGACTGACTGTGAAACGTGACAGGAAAGACCGCCGGAATGCCCTTATCTCCTGGCAACCCGAAGCAAGCGCCTATGGCTACAACATCTACTACGGCACCGCCGAAGGCAAGATGTACAATGCCATCACGGTACTGGGACAGACGGAATATGACTTCCGCGGACTGGATGCGGACACGGACTATTACTTCACTATCGAGGCGCTGAACGAAAACGGCCGCTCGCCATTGTGCAAGACGACAAAAAATTAAACACAAGAAATAAAGATATGAAAAAACCAATAATGATACATGTGCTGGCTTTGTTCCTGATTTCCACATTGGCGGGCTGTGCATCCTGCTCTTCCGACTTGAAGGAAAACGGGAAAGAGAACGGAAAAGAGGAAAAGCCCGACACAGAGGAAGTACGTCCCGAATCATTCGCTTCGGATGACGAAATGCTTGATTACATCCAGAAGGTACATTTGAACTACATGTGGGACGGTGCGGAACCGACCTCCGGACTGGCACGCGAACGCATCCACCTGGATGGGGATTATCCCGAAAAGGACCAGAATGTTGTCACCACCGGCGGCAGCGGATTTGGTATAGCCGGACTGCTGGTAGGCATCGAACGCGGCTTCATCCCCAGGGAAGAAGGCGTGAAGCGCCTGACCAAGATTGCCGATTACCTGAAACGCGCCGACCGCTTCCACGGCGTATGGCCCCATTGGTTGTACGGCCCTACCGGCAAGGTGAAACCTTTCGGACAAAAAGATAACGGCGGAGACTTGGTGGAAAGCTGCTTCCTGATGCAAAGCTTGCTTTGCGTACGCCAATACTTCCGCGACGGCAACGAGCAGGAAAAGGCGCTGGCAGAGAAGATTGACCAATTGTGGAAAGAGATGGAGTTCAGCTGGTATCAGAATGGCAAGGATGTCATCTACTGGCACTGGTCTCCCGAATACAACTGGGAAATGAACTTCCCGCTGGAAGGCTACAACGAAGCATTGATTGTGTATGTGCTCGCAGCCTCCTCCCCCACTTATCCCGTTCCGGCTTCAGCCTACCACAACGGCTGGGCACGCGGCGGCGGCATCAAGTCCGACTCTGCCCCCTACGGCCTGCCTTTGGAATTGAAACACAACGGAGCCGAGAAACTGGGCGGTCCCTTGTTCTGGGCACAATACTCGCACATCGGTCTGGACCCGCGCAACCTGAGCGACCGCTATGCCAACTACTGGAACGTGGTGCGCAACCATGCCCTCTCCAACTACCGCTACTGCGTGGAGAATCCCAAACAATACAAAGGTTACGGCGAGGACTGCTGGGGACTGACCGCCAGCTACTCTACCAAAGGCTATGCAGCCCACTGCCCGGGCGACAACGACCATGGTGTCATCACACCGACAGCAGCCTTGTCCAGTTTTCCCTACACACCGGAGGAATCCATGCGTGCACTGAAGTATTTCTATTCCAAAGGCGACTGGATTTGGGGCAAGTACGGATTCTACGATGCCTTCTCCGAGGGAAGTGACTGGACGGTGCCCCGCTATCTTGCCATCGACCAATGCACCATTGCCCCGATGATTGAGAACTATCGTTCCGGCTTGTTGTGGAAACTCTTCATGAGCTGTCCCGAGGTTCAGGAAGGATTGCAGAAGCTGGGATTTAAGGCTTAGGGATTTACGATTGAAGTTAGTATGCGACATGATGGAGCAGCTAAGCTTAAGTTGAATTTCTATATCACTATTCCCCTCCCCCTTCAGGGGGCCGGAGGGGATAATCAAAATTATATCATATGAAGAAATACACATTATTAGCAGCCTTGGCTTTCTCTGCCCTCACCGTGACGGCAACGCCCAAAGAAAACACATCCCAAGGCAATCCGCAGGAGATGGATAAATTCATTACGGAGCTGATGGGCAAAATGACGCTGCACGAGAAAATCGGTCAGCTCAACCTGCCGGTAACGGGAAACATCGTCACCGGACAAGCCAAGAGCAGCGACGTTGCCGGTAAAATCCGCAACGGTGAAGTCGGAGGTCTGTTCAACCTGAAAGGCGTGAAGAACATCCGCGAAGTGCAGAAACTTGCCGTAGAGAACAGCCGCCTGGGCATCCCCTTGCTGTTCGGTATGGACGTGATTCACGGTTACGAAACGGTATTCCCCATCCCCTTGGCACTCTCGTGCAGTTGGGACATGGAGGCTATAGAGAAATCGGCCCGTATCGCCGCCATTGAGTCGAGTGCAGACGGTATCTGCTGGACGTTCAGCCCGATGGTGGACATCTGCCGCGATGCCCGTTGGGGACGTGTATCAGAAGGCAACGGTGAAGACCCCTTCCTGGGTTCAGCCATTGCACAAGCCATGATTCGCGGTTATCAGGGCAAGGATATGAGTGCCAACAACGAGATAATGGCTTGCGTAAAGCACTTCGCACTGTATGGCGCCGGAGAAGCCGGCCGCGACTACAACACGGTGGATATGAGCCGCAACCGTATGTTCAACGAATACTTCCCTCCCTACAAGGCTGCCGTAGAAGCCGGTGTGGGTAGCGCAATGACCTCCTTCAATGAAATTGACGGCGTACCCGCCACTGCCAACCACTGGCTACTGACCGACGTTCTGCGCAACCAATGGGGCTTTGATGGCTTCGTGGTGACAGACTATACAGCCATCTCCGAAATGATAGACCACGGAATCGGTGACCTGCAGGAAGTATCCGCACGTGCCCTGACCGCCGGAACAGACATGGATATGGTAGCCGACGGATTTATCGGCACACTGGAAAAGTCTCTGAAAGAAGGCAAAGTGACCGAGGCCGACATTGACAAAGCCTGCCGACGCATCCTAGAAGCCAAATACAAGCTGGGACTGTTTGCCAATCCGTATAAATACTGCGACGTGAAGCGTGCCGAAAAAGAAGTGTTCACTCCCGAACACCGTTCCATCGCCCGCCAGATTGCCACAGAGACATTCGTACTGCTGAAGAACCAGGACAATCTGCTGCCCTTGCAACGCAAAGGCAATATCGCCTTGATTGGCCCGCTTGCCAACACCCGTGCCAACATGCCGGGCACTTGGAGTGTGGCAGCCACAGCAGACAAATACAGCACCCTGCTGGAAGGTTTCAAGAATTCTGTCGGCTCCAAGGCCAACATTCTCTATGCACAAGGCAGCAACCTGATGTACGATGCCGACTACCAGACACGCGCCACGATGTTCGGCCGTGAACTGCCCCGTGGCAATGACCAAGAACTGCTGGACGAAGCCCTGAAAGTAGCCGCACAAGCCGATGTCATTGTAGCCGCCCTCGGCGAGTCCTCCGAGATGAGTGGTGAGAGCAGTAGCCGTTCCGAACTGGAAATGCCGGACGCACAGCGCCACCTGCTGGAAGCATTGCTGAAAACGGGCAAACCCGTAGTATTGGTATTGTTCTCCGGACGTCCCGTAGTGCTGACTTGGGAGAATGAAAATGTTCCTGCCATCCTGAATGTATGGTTCGGAGGTAGTGAAGCTGCAGACGCCATTGCCGACGTAGTGTTCGGAGACGTTTGCCCCAGCGGTAAGCTGACCACCACTTTCCCGCAGAATGTGGGCCAGTTGCCTATGGCATACAACCACAAGAATACCGGCCGTCCTCTGAAAGAAGGCAAATGGTTCGAGAAGTTCCGCAGCAACTACCTGGATGTGAGCAACGACCCGCTGTATCCTTTCGGCTATGGCTTGAGCTACACCACCTTCCAGTACAGTGACATCACGCTCAGCTCCAAGCAACTGAATGCGGACGGCAAGCTGACCGCTTCCGTAACCGTAACCAATACGGGTAACTACGATGCAGATGAAATCGTACAGCTCTATATCCGCGACTTGGTGGGCAGCATTACCCGCCCCGTGAAAGAGCTGAAAGGCTTCGAGCGCATCCACCTGAAAAAAGGCGAAAGCAAGCAGGTGACCTTCACCATTACCCCCGAATTGCTGAAGTTCTACAACTACGACATACAGTATGTATACGAACCCGGCGAGTTCCATGTAATGATTGGACCCAACAGCCGCGATGTAAAGACTACGAGTTTTGAGTTGAAATAGGTATAGTTTTGCTTTTAGGTAAGAGGGCAGTCCGCGAAAACCGGGCTGCCCTTTTTTAACACCGTCACCAAATCTTTTTTGCATTTTGATTGTTCAGAGGAGAAACTGAATGATTTATCCACTAAAAAATCAATGTAATGAAGAAGAACCTAAACCTTCCCAAGAAGAAAACCGGAAGACTGAGAAACCTATTTCTGACGGTGTGCCTGCTGGCAAGTGTCGCCGCATCGGCGCAGGAGAAAACAGTAACCGGTACCGTGACCGATGCCCTGGGTGACCCGCTGATTGGTGCCACCGTATTGGTGCAGGGAACCTCCAATGGCGTGATTACCGACATAGACGGCCGGTACTCCATCCAGGCCACCCCGGAGAACACATTGGATTTTTCCTATGTAGGCATGGTGAAGCAAGCTGTCAAGGTAGGCAGCCAGTCGGTAATCAACGTCCAGATGAAAGACGACTCGCAGATGCTGGCCGAAACCGTTGTCATCGGTTATGGCAGCGCCAAGAAGCGAGACCTTACGGGCTCCATCACCAACATTAAAGGCGACGAAATCGCCAACAAGCCGGTGGTCAACCCCGTATCCGCACTGCAAGGAAAGATTGCCGGCGTGCAGGTGATAAACTCCGGCAAGGCAGGCTCCGACCCGGAAATCCGTGTACGCGGAACAAACTCCATCAACGGCTACAAGCCACTCTATGTGGTGGACGGACTGTTCAACGACAACATCAACTTCCTGAATCCGCAGGACATCGAATCCATGGAGATACTGAAAGACCCGTCGTCGCTCGCCATCTTCGGTGTGCGCGGTGCCAACGGCGTGATTATCATCACCACCAAGAAGGCGAAAGAGGGACAGACACGCGTCAATATCAACGGCTCGTTCGGTTTCAAGTCCATCACCGACAAAATTGCACTGACGGATGCCGAAGGCTTCAAACTGCTGTACAACGAACAGTTGAGGAATGAAGGCAACCCGGAATACAACTTCTCGGACTGGACGGGAAACACCAACTGGCAGGATGAAATCTTCCAGACTGGGTTCATCACCAACAACAACATCAGCATCACGGGTGCCTCGGACAAGAACAGCTTCTATCTCGGTGCGGGCTATGCTTACGAGCAAGGCAACATCAAGCACGAGAAGTACAGCAAAATCACGCTGAACATCAGCAACGACTATAAAATGACGGACAACCTCAAGGTAGGTTTCCAATTCAACGGGGCACGCATGCTGCCCGCCGACACGAAGAGTGTGGCTACAGCCCTGCGCGCAGCTCCGGTGGCGCATGTATTCAACTCCGAGTACGGCCTCTACACCTCACTGCCCGGATTCCAGAAGGCACAGATGAACAACCCGATGGTGGACGTAGACCTGAAGGCGAATACCACGAAAGCCGAGAACTACCGTGGCTCGGGCAACGTGTACGGGCAATGGGATTTCCTGAAACACTTCCAGTTCAAGGCCATGTTCTCCCTGGACTATGCCTCGAACAGCACACGGACATACACCCCGGTTATCCAGGTATATGACGCAAGCGTCGAGGGAGACATAGCCACGCTGGGCAACGGCAAGACCGGAGTGTCCCAAGCCAAAGAAACGGAAATGAAGGTACAGAGCGACTATCTGCTGACCTACACCAACTCCTGGGGAGACCACAGCGTGACGGCCACAGCCGGTTTCACCACCTACTACAACAAGCTCGAGAATCTGAACGGCGCCCGTACCCAAGGGGTAGGCCTGGTCATTCCGGACAATCCCGACAAATGGTACGTAAGTATCGGCGACGCAGCCACCGCCACCAACGGCAGTACGCAGTGGGAGCGCTCCACCGTGTCCGTGCTGGCACGCGTGCTCTACAACTACAAGGGCAAGTACCTGTTCAACGGCTCCTACCGCCGCGACGGTTCTTCCGCCTTCTCCTACACCGGCAACCAGTGGCAGAACTTCTACTCCGTCGGCCTGGGCTGGCTGATGAGCGAGGAAGCATGGATGAAGGACATCACCTGGCTGGATATGCTGAAACTGAAAGGCTCATGGGGCACACTGGGCAACCAGAACCTGGACCGCGCCTATCCCGCCGAACCGTTGCTGACGAATGCCTACTCCGCCGTGTTCGGCACCCCGTCTGCCATCTATCCGGGCTACCAGCTTGCCTACCTGCCCAACCCCAAACTGCGCTGGGAGAAGGTGGAAGCCTGGGAAGCCGGTGCAGAAGCCAACTTCCTCCGCAACCGCCTGCACTTTGAAGGGGTGTACTACAAGAAGAAAACCAAAGACCTGCTGGCCGAAGTGCCGGGCATCTCGGGCACCGTACCGGGTATCGGAAACCTTGGCTCCATCGAGAATTCGGGCGTAGAGCTTGCCTTGAGCTGGCGCGACCGGATAGGCGACTGGAACTACAACATCGGAATGAACCTTGCCACCATCAAGAACAAGGTACTGAGCCTCGTGCAGGAAGGCTACTCCATCATAGCCGGAGACAAGCAGCAGAGCTACACAATGGCAGGATACCCCATCGGCTACTTCTACGGCTACAAGGTGGAAGGCGTCTACCAGACCCAGGAGGAGATTGAGCACTCTCCCAAGAACACACTGGCAACCGTCACCCCGGGCGACCTGAAATTCCGCGACGTGAACGGTGACGGTGAAATCACCACGGCAGACCGTACGATGATTGGTAATCCTACACCCGATGTCACCTACGGCTTCACGCTCGGCCTGGGCTACAAGAACTGGGAGCTTGCCGTTGACATGATGGGACAAGGCGGCAATCAGATTTACCGTACCTGGGACAACTACAACTGGAGCCAGTTCAACTTTATGGAGCAACGCATGGACCGCTGGCACGGTGAAGGGACCAGCAACACCCAGCCACTGCTGAACACCAAGCATACCATCAACAATCTGAACTCCGAGTATTACATAGAGGACGGCTCGTTCTTCCGCATCCGTAACGTGTCGCTGGCATACAACTTCGACAAGGCGCTGATTTCGAAGATAGGCATGCAGGCGCTGAAGCTCTACGGGAACATACAGAACCTGAAGACCTGGAAGCACAACACCGGATATACCCCGGAACTGGGCGGAAGTGCCATCGCCTTCGGGGTGGACGACGGCAGTTATCCGATGCCGGCGATTTATACGTTCGGATTTAATCTGACGTTCTAAAAGCCCTCCCCTAAATAAGAAAGAGTAACTTCAAACCTCCCCCGCCCCCTTCAAAGGAAACGGGGAATGAAAAATATAAATTTATGAAACTGATAAAATACATATTTACATTGCTGGTGGGTGCAACAGCCCTCTCACTGACATCCTGCAACGACTTCCTGGACCGCGACCCGCTGGGGCAGTTCACGGAAGATGACTCTCCTAACGCCCTTGTAGGCGGAAAGATATTCAACGTCTACTACCTGATGCGCTCGTACGACATCACTGCCGGTATTCCTGCTTTTATGGTGCACATGGTGCGCAGCGAGGACTCCGAGAAAGGCAGTGATGCCGGCGACGGCAGCAACGAGGCCGCCATGTGGGACGACTTCGAATACACTGCCTCCAACGGGCCGCTCAGCGCCTATTGGGGACAGAACTACAAAATCATCTACCAGTGCAACGAAATCCTGGACGACATTGAGAAGAGCGGACACAAGGACGACACCGAAGCCATCCGCAACCGCGGCGAAGCGCTCTTCTTCCGTGCCTGGTGCTACTTCAACCTGGTACGCGCCTTTGGCGAAGTGCCGCTGGTCACCATCAAGGTAGTGGAAGCCTCCGATGCCAACGTGCCCAAGACCACGGCGGAAAAGATATACGAACAGATTGACAAAGACCTGACCGAAGCCGAAGAATGCCTGCCCCTGCGGTGGGACAGCGACTATACGGGACGGCTGACCTGGGGCGCCGCACGCTCCCTGCACGCACGCACCTATATGATGCGGAACGATTGGGACAATATGTACACAGCCTCCACCGAAGTGATAAAGTCGGGCATCTACAACCTGAATACACCGGTCGACAAAGTCTTCACCGTAGAAGGGGAAAACTGCGGCGAGAGCATCTTCGAACTGCAATGCGAAGCCACCGATGCCATGAAAGAGGATGCCAGCATCGGCAGCCAGTTCTGCCAGGTGCAAGGGGTGCGCGGAGCCGGCGAGTGGGACCTGGGATGGGGCTGGCACATGGCCACCAAACTGATGGGAGAAGCCTTTGAGCCGGGCGACCCGCGCCGGAACGCCACATTGCTCTACTTCCGCCGCAGCACGGACGAGCCCATCACACCGGAGAATACCAACCAGCCTTATGGCGAGTCACCCGTATCCACCGCCATGGGTGCCTACTTCAACAAGAAGGCCTACACGGACCCGACACTGCGCCGCAAGTACAGCCGTATGGGTTTCTGGGTAAACATCCGCCTCATCCGCTATCCGGACGTGCTGCTGATGGCTGCCGAAGCCGCCAACGAGAAAGGGCTGACGGGCGAAGCCGCCGGGTATCTGGAACAAGTACGCGCCCATGCCCGCGGCACACTGGCAGACGTGCTTCCGAAGGTAGAATCTGCCAGCCAGTCTGTGCTGCGTGACGCCATTCGCCACGAACGCCGCGTAGAGCTGGCACTGGAACCCGACCGCTTCTACGACCTCGTGCGCTGGGGCATTGCCAAAGAAGTGCTGCAAGCTGCCGGAAAGAATTACCAGGACAAGAATGCGCTGCTGCCTCTGCCCCAGACAGAGATAGACAAATCGAACGGAGTACTGGTACAGAACCCCGACTATTGATACCCGGCCAAAGGAAACAGCCGACCCAATCAATGGCAAAAGGTCTATTTCATAACTTGCTTTCAATCAAAGCATTGCTACTGCAAAGAGCTGCAAACTTTTTGCAGTGGCACTGCAAAAGTGTTGCAGTAGCACTGCACAACAGTTGCAGTGTCGCTGCAAAGCAGTTGCAGTAGCGCTGCAAATCGTTTGCAGTATCACTGCAGAGAAATTGCAGCACCGTTGCAAAGAAGTCATAGCGCCACTGCAATAGAGTGACGGCAATCTAAAAACAATGAAAGGAACATACTTACAAACAATTAATTCAATATGAATATGAAGAAAATTTTCAAGAGAACAAGTCTGCTGCTCGCGACCGCTTTAATAGGCGTCACCGTGCAGGCGCAGAAGTCTCCGCAGGACATGGACCGCTTCATCGACGCACTGATGCGCCGGATGACTGTGGAAGAGAAAATCGGCCAGCTCAACCTGCCCGTGACCGGAGAAATCACCACCGGTCAGGCAAAGAGCAGCGACGTGGCCAAGAAGATTGAGCAGGGGCTCGTGGGAGGGCTTTTCAATCTGAAAGGAGTGGCCAAGATACGCGACGTACAGAAACTGGCCGTAGAGAACTCCCGCCTGGGCATCCCCCTGCTGTTCGGCATGGATGTGATACATGGCTATGAGACCATCTTCCCCATCCCCCTCGGCCTCTCCTGCACGTGGGACATGGCAGCCATCGGGCAGTCTGCCCGCATCGCCGCCATCGAAGCCAGTGCCGACGGTATCTCATGGACATTCAGTCCGATGGTAGACATCAGCCGTGACCCACGCTGGGGACGTGTATCCGAGGGTTCGGGCGAAGACCCGTTCCTCGGAGGTGCCATCGCCCGCGCCATGGTGTTGGGGTATCAGGGAAAAGACCTGAACGACCAACTGAAACGGAACGACGAAATCATGGCATGCGTCAAGCACTTCGCACTGTACGGTGCCGGAGAAGCCGGACGCGACTACAACACCGTAGACATGAGCCGCAACCGCATGTTCAACGAATACATGTACCCCTATGAAGCAGCCGTCCATGCCGGAGTGGGCAGTGTAATGGCCTCTTTCAACGAAGTGGACGGTGTGCCCGCCACCGCCAACCGCTGGCTGATGACAGACGTGCTGCGCAAACAATGGGGCTTCAACGGTTTTGTGGTGACCGACTTTACCGGTATCTCCGAAATGGTGGAGCACGGCATCGGTGACCTGCAGACCGTTTCCGCCCGTGCGCTCAACGCCGGTGTGGACATGGATATGGTGAGCGAAGGTTTCGTGGGCACGTTGAAAAAGTCGCTCACCGAAGGCAAAATAACCATGAAGACGCTGGATGCAGCCTGCCGCCGCATCCTTGAAGCGAAATACAAGTTAGGGCTGTTCGATGACCCTTACAAATACTGCGACCTCAGCCGTCCCGCACGCGACATCTTCACGCGCGAGCACCGCGACGCCGCACGCCGGATTGCCGCCGAAAGCTTTGTGCTGCTGAAAAACGAACCTTTTGAGGGACAAGGCAAGAAGTCTTCTCGTCCCGTCCTTCCTTTGGAGAAGCAAGGCACCGTCGCCGTCATCGGCCCCCTGGGCAATACCCGCAGCAACATGCCCGGTACCTGGAGTGTTGCCGCACGCCTGGACGACTATCCCTCTCTGTACGAAGGATTGAAAGAAATGACAGCCGGCCGGGTGAACATCACCTACGCCAAAGGCAGCAACCTCATCGGTGATGTAGCCTACGAGGAACGCGCCACCCTATTCGGCCGATCGCTGAGCCGGGACAACCGTACGGATAAGGAACTGCTGGACGAAGCTTTGAAGGTGGCCTCCGGTGCCGACGTGATTGTAGCCGCCCTGGGCGAGTCTTCCGAAATGAGCGGTGAAAGCTCCAGCCGTACCGACCTCGATATCCCCGACGTGCAACGCACCCTGCTGGAGGCCTTGCTGAAGACCGGCAAGCCCGTTGTACTAACCCTCTTCACCGGCCGGCCGCTGACGCTCACCTGGGAGCAGGAACATGTGCCCGCCATCTTGAACGTATGGTTCGGTGGCAGCGAAGCGGCCTATGCCATTGGCGACGTGCTGTTCGGCGACGTGAACCCAAGCGGTAAGCTGACCATGACTTTCCCGAAAAACGTGGGGCAGATACCCTTGTTCTACAACCATAAGAATACCGGACGACCGCTGGCAGAAGGCAAATGGTTCGAGAAGTTTCGCAGCAACTATCTGGATGTGGACAATGAGCCGCTGTATCCCTTCGGCTACGGTCTCTCGTACACCACTTTCCGGTACAGCGACATCGCCCTCAGTACCCCGGTCATGGGACAAAATGGCTCCACCACTGCCGTAGTCACCGTGACCAATACCGGCAAGCGTGACGGCGCAGAAGTCGTGCAGCTCTATATCCGCGACCTCGTAGGCAGCATTACCCGCCCCGTACGCGAGCTGAAAGGCTTTGAAAAGGTGTTCCTGAAAGCGGGCGAAAGCAAGACCGTATCCTTCAAGATTACCCCTGAGCTGCTCCGCTTCTACGACTACGACCTCAACCACGTGGCCGAGCCGGGAGATTTCGATGTGATGATAGGTGGCAGCAGCCAGGCAGAAAAGACAGCCCGACTGACACTGAAATAAAATAAAATATTTAATATTGCACTCTAAAAACAAGAAAACATGAGATATACTACTTTACTCCTTTGTTTTTGCAGCATTCTGCTCCTTGGCAGCTGCAAGAGCCAGCCCTCCGCACAGAACGGACAGCCGCTGGAAGTGATGACGTTCAATGTCCGCCTGGATATTCCTTCGGACAGTGTAAACAACTGGAATTACCGCAAGGGTGACGCCTGCCGTATGATAGCCTACTACAGCCCCGACTTGCTGGGCATGCAGGAAGTGCTTCACAACCAAATGGAAGACCTAAAACGCGGGCTGCCGCAATACACAGCACTCGGTGTGGGGCGCGACGACGGCAAGGAAGCAGGCGAATACTGCCCGATATTCTTCCGGACCGACCGGTTTACACTGGTGGAATACGGCAATTTCTCCCTCAGCGAGCAACCCGAAACTATCGGCATCAAGGGCTGGGACGCTTCCTACAACCGTGTCACCACCTGGGCGATACTGCAGGAAAAGAACAACGGACAAAAGTTTGTATATTTCAACACCCATCTGGACAACGACGGAAAGACAGCCCGCAAAGAGGGCGTGCAACTCATTCTCGACAAAATCAAGGAGATAGCACCGGACATGCCCGCCATCATCACCGGTGACTTTAACTGTACGCCCGGTGAAGAACCTCTGCAAACGCTGGAAAAGGGAGGAATGGAAAATGCCGCAAAGACAGCTGCCGTCACCTACGGTCCGTCCTGGTCTTTCCATGACTTCGGCCGTCTGCCGGTGGAGGAACGCGTACTGCTGGACTATGTCTTCGTGACCAAAGGCGCAAAGATAGACCGCTACCGCGTTATCCAAGACAAACCGGAGAACAGCTACCTTTCCGACCACTGTCCTATACTTGTTGAATTGACCGTGCAATGAATATAGATAAGTAAATGATAAAAAAACAAGTAAGCATTGGTACAATGAAAATACAATACAGTTTATTATTGTTCCTGCTGTTGCTCGGTTTCACGCAATGCAAAAGCCCCGCCGCCAAAGAAGACCGGCTGAGCGACGATGCCCTGATGGACACCGTACAGCGCCGTACCTTCAACTACTTCTGGGAAGGTGCCGAGCCCAACAGCGGACTGGCACGCGAACGCATCCACATGGACGGTGTCTATCCGGAGAACGACCAGAACGTAATCACGTCCGGTGGAAGCGGCTTCGGCATCATGGCTATACTTGCCGGTATAGACCGCGGCTATGTCACCCGCCAGGAAGGGCTGGAACGAATGGAGAAAATCGTCTCCTTCCTCGAAACCGCTGACCGTTTCCACGGTGCCTACCCACACTGGTGGTATGGCGATACGGGCAAGGTGAAACCCTTCGGGCAGAAAGACAATGGCGGCGACCTGGTAGAAACAGCCTTCATCATGCAGGCGCTGCTCTCCGTCCACCAGTACTACATCGACGGTTCGCCCGCCGAGCAAGCCCTCGCCGCCCGCATCGACAAGCTGTGGCGCGAAGTGGACTGGAACTTCTACCGCCAGAACGGCCAGAACGTGCTCTATTGGCACTGGAGTTCGGAATACGGTTGGGAAATGAACTTTCCCGTACACGGTTACAACGAATGCCTCATCATGTATATCCTTGCCGCCGCCTCGCCTACCCACGGCGTGCCTGCAGCAGTCTATCACGAGGGCTGGGCGCAGAACGGGGCCATTGTAGACCCTCATAAAGTGGAGAATATCGAGTTGCATCTGCGCTATCAAGGCACAGAAGCCGGACCGCTCTTCTGGGCACAATACTCGTTTCTCGGCCTCGACCCCATCGGGCTGAAGGATGAATACTGCGCCAACTACTTCGACGAGATGCGTAACCTGACGCTTGTGAACCGTGCCTACTGTGTCCGCAACCCCAAGCACTACAAAGGTTTCGGGCCCGACTGCTGGGGACTGACAGCCAGCTACTCCGTCAACGGATATGCCGCCCACGCTCCCAACGAACGCGACGACCAGGGAGTCATCTCTCCAACTGCCGCCTTGTCATCCATCGTCTATACCCCGGAACAGTCGTTGCAAGTGATGCGTCACCTCTACGAGATGGGAGATAAGGTCTTCGGCCCCTATGGCTTCTACGATGCTTTCAGCGAAACGGACAACTGGTATCCGCAGCGCTACCTCGCCATTGACCAGGGCCCGATAGCCGTCATGCTCGAGAATTATCGGTCGGGACTGCTGTGGAAGCTCTTCATGAGTCATCCGGATGTGCAGAAAGGGTTGAAGGAGTTGGGGTTCTCAACAGTCAGCAAGTAACTTACTATCATAAAAAATCCCCTTCTGAAACTTGTATTCTCTGATGAATAGCGAGGTACAAGTTTCAGAAGGGGATGTATTTACAACCTATTCACCGCCGCCACCGGAACCACTGCCACCGCTCTTCACATCATCATTGCTGATAGTGCGCGCAGCCTTTTTCACGCTTGCCTTCAACTCACCGATACGGTAGCTGACGCTTATGCCAAAGCGTTGGCGGCTGTACTTATAATTGCTTTCCCGTATAAAACCGCTGCCTTCGGTGGTGGAGCTTTGGTCCATATACTTCTTGAAGAAGTTGCTGGCAAAGGCAGACAAGGTGAGGCGCTTGTCCAAGAAGGACTTGTTGACGCTCAAGCCATAATCAAAGAAGCTGCTGCCCTTACCTTGCAGCATAATCCACGGCGTCTGTCCGAAGACATTCAGACTGATGCGCCAGTCATGGGGCAGCGTCTGCTGTGCACCGCCGTAGGCAAAGAGGCTCCAGCCATCGTTACGCATGCCTTCACTGCCCTCCAGATAAGAGTAATTGCCGCTCATGTTCATGTAGATACGTGTACGTGGAGTGGCATTCCAGTTGACGTAACCGTTCACACTGGCATAACGGGTCTTGCCGATGTTGGCATAGGTAGAATAAAGCACATCCTTGCCCGTGGGATTCTTCAATCCCTCAATCTCCGTATCGGGCATGAGCCTTGTCACATTCTCAATACTGTTGTTGGTAAACGAGTAACGGGCCGAGATATTGATGTTGAACTTCTGTGTGAAGTTACTGTAACTCAAGTTGAAAGCATGGCTCTTCTCACTGTCCAGCTTCGGATTACCCTGGCTGATATAGGAGGGGTCCGTATCATTCAGATAAGGATTCAGAGACCAGATTCCCGGACGATAGATACGCATGTTGTACCCCAAACGCAGATTGGACATATCCGTCAGCTTGTAGCCGATAGAAGCGGAAGGCACTACGTCGTCAAAGTTCTTTGTGAAATCCTCACCGCGGCCCACCAGATACTTCACATCTTGGATGGTATGCTCGTAGCGTAATCCCAAACGGCCCGAAAGTCTCTTCACCTTCAGTCCATATCCCAGATAGGCGGCGATAATATCGTTCAAATGCTTGTAGTGTGAGCTCTGGTCCTTGTTGTATTCATACTTTCCGGTATCGTCCGCATCAAAACGGTCGTCTTCGGAGGAGTTGTTGCGCAGAATGTACTTGGCACCTGCCTCCAATGTATGCAGCTTGCCGATAGGCGTGGTATAGTCGGCCTGGAACGTATGCTCCGTGGTATTCTGCTCACCGTCGTTATGCTGGTTCTTCAAACGGTTCAGATAGTCTGCCCAATCGGGGTTATAGCCATTGTCTATTTCATATTCCGTATAGGAATCCGACGTTTGCGGACGGGTGTTTATCTTGTAGGAGAACGTCAGCATGCGGTCCTTGACCTTGAACAGACGCTGGTAGTCGATACCTCCGTCGATGGAATACCAGGAAGACTTGCTGCGGTTGAAGGCAGAGTAGCTGTAAATGGGAGCAGCGTTTATGTTCTCTGGAAAGGTGGCGATGTAGTCCGTAGAGCCGTTACTCTTATTCCCACCGCCCCAAAGTCCGAAAGACATGGTAACCAAGCGTAATGTATCTATTTCGTAGCTGGCCTCCATGCTGCCCGACTGGAAAGAACCGTGTCCCTTGTTGCTGCCGTCATAGTCCAGATTGGAAGAATTCTCCGTAACAGCTTCCGGTGTCACATGCTGGCTACCACTGCTGTAGTTGCGGGGCTGGTCGTTGTAATTGTAATTGTAGCGGGCGCTGACGGTCAGCTTTCCGCTCTTTATGGTACCGAATGCCCCGCCGCCTGCACCGCGGTTGCTGACGTTGGCACTGAACGTAGCCGTATAGCCTTCGAGTCCGCTGCCCACGGTGACGATGTTCAGAATACCGCCCACACCCTCGGCGTCATACTTGGGGCCGGGATTGGTTATCACTTCAATATGCTTGATACTGTTTGCAGGCATACTTTTCAGCACTTCCGTCGGGTTGTTGCTCATCATGTTGTTGGGCTTTCCGTTGACATATACCTTAAAGCTGCTACTCCCGTTCACCTGAATATTGTCCTCGCCATCCACCGTTACCAACGGTACCTTGCGAAGCATTTCCAGCACGGAGTTCGACTGGGCGTCAGGGTCATCCTGCACATTGTACTCTATCTTGTCGATATCTGCCTTCACCAGAGGCTTCTGTGCCACTATTTCCACCTGCCCCAGCTCATTGGAGGCATCTACGATATACAGCGTGCCGAAGTCCACCAGCTTCTCCCCTGCCTTCACAGAAAAGTCCTTCACGATGGGAGTACGTCCCACGGAAGTGATGGTCATCACGAAGTTGCCCGTACCGGGTACTTTCTCCTGGAACTGGCCTTTCATGTCCGTTACCAGCAT